>Ga0302324_100005141_pt1 | contig 28703 bp, 31 predicted proteins | sample Palsa_T0_1_FD_201949 | JGI IMG/M metagenome (GOLD analysis project Ga0302324, IMG submission 201949) | Peat permafrost microbial communities from Stordalen Mire near Abisko, Sweden - Palsa_T0_1 | ecosystem: Environmental > Terrestrial > Soil > Palsa > Peat permafrost | place: Sweden: Abisko...
CCAGCTGAAAAACGGGATGAACCAGCTGGGCGCAGCGATCGACTCGGTGACGCTGGCCGGCGAGATCCAGGACAGCTCCATCACCGCCCTCACCGGGGATTTCACCACGTTCCTGACGCTGGTCACCAGCGGGCAGACGGCGCTCGACACGTTCGGCACCGGCATCTACACCGTCGACACCAACCTGAAGGCGGCCGGGGCCGCCATGACCGGCACCAGCGCCGCCAGCTTCACCCTCCGGTCGTCGTGGGAGGCGCAGCTCACCGCCGGGCAGGGTCTCTACAACAACCTGCTGGAGCAGAACGCCGCCGCCGGCAACACCAAGCAGACCAACGCCGAGCTGGCCGCCTCCGGGCGCGACCTGGTCTCCGTCATGCTCGCCCAGGGCGGGGCCGGCCAGGAGTCGGTGCAGGGCACCTACGCGCTCGCCCAGACGATGGGCTACACGGGCAAGGCCACCTACGAGGCCCTCGAAAAGTGGTCGGGGGCCAACACCGACGTCAAGGGCACCCTCAAGGACCTGAACACCCAGGTTGGCGACCTGGAAGGCCAGTCCGCCAACCTGAACACCGACGTCCTCAACCTGGCCGCCGCCATCGGCACCAACCTGAACACGGCCATCGCCCAGGGGCTGGTCGGGATGCCGGGGCTCACCAAGGCGGTGGCCGGGTTCTTCCAGTACGTCCAGGCCAACCGCGCGCAGCTGGCCGGCGGGCCGACCGGTAAGGAGATCAGCCTCGGCGACCAGATCGCCAACGCCCTCATCGCCGTCTACGGCACCACCCCGCAGGGGCTGGACCAGGCGAAAAACGAGTTTCTCGCCACCCTCGCCGAGATGGGGGTGGCCCGCCAGCAGGCGCTGCAGCTGTGGAATTCCAGCCAGGGCGCTTTCACCCCCCAGATGAACCTGACGCCGGTGCAGAACAAGCTCGGCGAGATGGAGCAGGAGTTCAGCCGCGTCCCCGCGCCCGTCATCGACCTCACCCCGATGCAGGGCCGCCTGACGGAGCTGAACAAGGAGTTCAGCCAGGCGTTCGTCCCCGCGCCCGGCTACCTGGCGCAGAGCGACGCCAACCAGAAGAAGATCGTCACCTGGTTCACCACCACCATGCCGCACGGCGCGGCGGTGGGCTGGAGCGCCGTCTACAACGGGTTCGACAACGACGTGTGGCACCCGATCGGGGACTTCCTCAACAAGGACCTCCCCAACTGGTACAACGACTCCAACAACGTGCTCATCTCCGGGTGGCAGATGTTCGCCCGGTGGTGGGGCGCGAACATCTCCGGGCCGTGGGACCAGTTCTGGAACCACACCGTCGAAGGCTGGTTCACGTCGGCGGGCCGGTTCCTCACCGGCGTGTGGACCAGCACCGCTCATGCCTTCGGGCAGTACCTGGTGTCGGATGTGTCCCACTTCTTCACCAGCTCCATGCCCAGCTGGATCGACGGGCTGGGCCGCGACTGGAACCGGATGTGGAGCACCGGGTGGTCGGACTTCAACCGGCTGCTGGTGCAGCCGATGGAGCACTGGTTCACCAGCACCATGCCGAGTGCCATCTGGGGCGGGCTGCGGGGCGGTATCGACCGGGCCGTCGGCGGGATGAACACGGTGATCGGCTACATCAACGACGTCACCGGCGTGGTGGGCGTGCACATCGGCAAGATCCCCTCCCTCGCCGCGGGCCGCGGGGTGCCGATGGCGTCGGGCTCGGTGCCCGGCACCGGGGATGAGGACGGCACGCACATTATCGCCATGGGCGGCGAGTACATGCTCCGCAAGCCGGCCCGGATGGCGCTGCAGGCGCAGTACGGGCCTGACTTCCTGGACCACCTCAACAACGCCGACACCTGGCTGCACTCCGGGTCGCAGGGCAACCTCGCCTCCCAGCGCCGCCCGTCCAACGGCCGGTACGCGGGCGGCGGGAGCATCCTGTCAGACATCGGCAACTGGCTGGGCGACGCGGTGAGCGACACCACCGGGGCGGCGGAGGCCGCCTGGCACGGGGTGACGGGGGCCGCGTCGGAGGTGGCGAAGTTCGGCGAGCAGTCCGTCTTCAACGCCATGTGGGACCTGTCCGGCAAGCCGGCGGAGGCCGGCCTGGAGCACATCGGCACGCCCGGGGCGATGGGCGCGGCCTGGCTGCAGGACATCCACAACGGCATCGAGACCTGGATCGCCGGCAAGACGTCCTCGGCCACCGCCTCCGCCGGGGCGGCCGGGAAGGTGAGCGGCTCCGCCGGGGCGGTGCAGGCGCTCGCCAAGCAGATGGCCGCCGCCCGGGGCTGGACGGGCGCGCTGTGGAACGACCTGAACGCAGTGGAGATGGACGAGGCCGGGTGGAATCTGGACGCCCAGAACCCCACCTCCGACGCCTACGGCATCGCCCAGTTCATTGACGGCGCGTCCGAGTACGCGCAGTACGGGGGTAACGCCAACACTGCCCTCGGCCAGGTGGTCGCGTTCCTGAATTACGTGCAAGAGCGCTACGGCAGCCCTGCCGGGGCTCTCGCCCATGAGGAGGAGTTCCACTGGTACGCGCTCGGCGGCCCGGTGCTGTCCGCTATCCGCCAGGCCACCTCCAACCGCGAGGAGCAGGAGTCGATGGCGCTCGGCTCCTGGCTGCTCACCCGGTGGAACGCCGCCGACACCGACACCCGCCTCGGCGAGTACGGCGCGTTCCTCACCGACGTGCGCAAGCACAAGGGCTTCACCACCGCCGACGCGCTCAACCCGGTGAAAGCCGCCCGGCTGATGACCCCCTACTACGGCAAGGGCATCGAGGCCTCCACCGCGGCGCGGTGGAAGAGCCGCCCCGACCAGGCGGCCCTGTACGCGGCCGCCATCGCCCAGAACGCCGCTGGCACCCGGTGGGCTTCGCCGTCGGCCGGCACCATGACCGACGCGTGGAAGGCGGTGACCGCCGCCTTCGCCGCCACCCCCGAGTCGCAGACCAGCACCGTCAACAAGGCGGACGTCGCCGCCTGGTCGTCGTACGCGCCGAAAATCCACCCGGCGTGGACGTCCGCCTACCGCGCCTGGCAGCCCCTGGCCGCGTGGAACAAGCGAGGGAGCAACTCGGCCAAGGACTGGGCCGCCTGGGTGGCGGAGCGCGGCCTCATCACCCGGGACCGGGGGCTCGCCAACACGGCGCTCGATCCCATTTTCGCCAACGTCAACAGCCCGCAGCAGCTGACCTCCGGGGACTGGCCGACGGCGGAGGCTGCGGTGCTGCGGTGGGCGGCGGCGACCGAGTCCGCCTCCCTGGCGAAGAAAGACCACCCCGAGTTCTACGGCACCGCGGTGAAAGACATCCTCGCCCTCAACCTCGACCTGCAGGGCGCGCAGCACGCCTGGGAGGGGATCTGGGGCGAGTACATGGTGCCCGGCATCACCGTCCGCCAGCCGGGCCAGTCGGCGGCCACCGTCGACTTGAACAACCTCATCGTCGGGGGGCCGGGCGGGGGCAGCAGCCTCGGATACGGGTTCACCATCGCCTCCGGCGGGGCGGTGCCCGGGCTGTCGGCGGTGTCGGGGATGTTCGACGGCATGGCGGCGGGCGGCGGGGTGCCCGACCTGTACGTGCCGGGCATGTCCGCCGGCTTCCAGAAGCAGATGCAGGCGCAGGCGGTGGGCGAACTGCCCCGCACCCTGTCGGACGCGGCGGGCAACCGCGGCGGGCTGCACGTCGGCCAGCTCACCATCAACAATCCAAAAGCCGAGAAGCCGAGCGACTCGATTACCCGGTCGTCTAACCGGCTCGCGTTCATGGCGGGAAGGGGGCCCGTGTAGATGCCGCAGGCACCGGTCGGCGCGTATTCGCCCAACGAGATCTGGTACTGGAACGGGATGCCCCTGTCCACCAGCTACTACAACGTGGCCACCTTCGGCGGCTCGCGCTTCGGCGTGCCCACCGGTCGCGGCCAGGACTACCAGGTGCCCTACCGGGCAGGCCAGCTGTGGCGGCCCAAGTACCCGGACGAGCGCACCATCACCCTCAACATGTGGACTGACAGCCAGATGTCGGCCAACCAGTCCTACCCGGCGGCCGACCCGCGCAGGGCCTTCAACGACAACTGGCAGGCGCTTCGGGCGGCGTTCTTCACCCGCGGCGCGCAGGGCGGGCTGCAGGGCCAGCTGCAGCGCAACTGGTACTGGACGCTCAACGGCACGCCGACCATGGTCACCTCCACCGCGATGGCCGAGATCGCCGGCAGTATGGACCCGTCGATGAACGGCCGGACGAGTGCGGCGTTCAGCGTTGACCTGCTGCTCAACGACCCGTTCTTCTACGGCGCGCCGCGCACCCAGGCTGTCACCACCGCGGGCGGCACCATCAACGCCTACGGCGAGGGCGTGGTGGGGGAGGGGTTCCCGTCGGCGGTCAACGCGTTCACCATCTCCATCACCGCCGCCTGCACGGTCGCCAACACCACCGCCGGGGTGTCTGTCACGCACAGCGGCGCGGGCGTGGCCACCTGGCCGGTGACGATCGACCCGCTTCACTACACCGCGGTCGACGCGGTGGGTAACAACGTGGTAGGCGGCATCACTCACGCCGGCAGCCGGATGTGGCAGTGCCTCGTGAGCGGGGCGAACCTGATCACCGTCAGCGCCGGGACGGCTACATGGCTGTGGCACGATGCTTACATATAGGTACGGACAGTGGTAAAGTTAAGGTGTGAGTAGCAGAGCGTGCCCTCCGGGCTGCACATGCCGTCGTCATCTCGCGACAGGCAGGCCGCCGGGTTTTGGGGCCCCCGCCGACGGCAGGTTCTGGGACAAGGTCCGGCACCGGGGGTACGGGGAGTGCTGGCCGTGGACTGGCGCGGTGACGCGTTCCCCGGGAGGCCTGGTTTACGGCAAGTTCTGGGTGCCTGGCGACTGGCTCGGCCTTGACCAGGACAAGGTCTGCCGGGGAGTCCACCGGGTGGCCTTCTATCTCGTGCACGGCCGGTGGCCTGAGCCGAACGCCCTGCACGGCTGCGGCTACCCCCTGTGCTGTAACGCGGAGAACCCCCAGCACGTCCACGAGGGGACCCTGAAGCAGAACACGGCCGAGATGTTCGAGCGCGGACGTGGCCCTCTGCCTCCCGTGCAGGTCGGTAGTCAGGCTCATCGGTCGAAGCTGACAGATCAGCAGGCTCGGGAGATCATTTCCAGAGCTGCGGCTGAGGACGTTTCGCAGCAAGCGCTGGCTGTTGAGTACGGCGTGTCCCAGCCCACTATCAGCTACGTCCTTCGAGGCAAGCGCCGCTCCCTGCAGTAGTCACCGCCGATTAGCCCTCCTGAAGAGTCCCCGAGAGGACCGAGGAGGTGGTCGGCCATTACTCAGTGGCGCTTTTTACTCGAATTTGGCCGTTGCCGACACCCTGCAGGTGTCCGGCGGGGGGAACCTGTCCACCTCCGCCACCTCCATCTACGCAGGCTCCGGCGCGCCGCAGGGCTATCCGGTCAGCTTCCCCTGGACGCTCGACCTGGAGCCGGGCAGCTCCAACTTCGAGCTGGTCAGCGTCGTCTCCGGCGCTGGCACCGCCGCCAGCCCGTGGATCGTCCAGCGTGCCTACGACGGCACCACCGCCCGGACCCACGCCGCCGGGGTCGCCATCGCCCACACCTGGTCGGCGGGCGACCTGACCACGGCCGCCTCCCACTACCAGCTGGCCGCCGGGACGGGGGTGCACGGTCTGCCGGCGTCGGCCTGGCTGGGCAACGCCGCCGTCACCATCAACGAGACGACGCTCGCCAACTCCACCACCTCGGTCATCACCTGGTCGGGCATCCCGCAGACGTCCGAGCACCTGCTCCTCGTCATCCAGGCCAGGCTGACGGAGACCTCCGCGCTGACCGACAACATAACGCTTAACTTCAACTCCGACACCAGCGCCGACTACAGCTACCTGGACGTGTCCGCCACCAACATCTCCGGCTCTCTGGTGGGCCCGGCGGCTGCGTCCGCCTACGCGGTGGCGGGCATCCCCGCGTTCCGGGTGGCGGCCAGCCAGGGCGGCGCGCCCGCCAACTCCGGCGGCGGCTTCGCCTGGATCCCCAACTACAACTCCGCCTCGTTCAACAAGCAGGTCTACTCCATGTCGGGGGCCGGGAACGGGACGTCCTCCATGGTGGACGGGCGGCTGCGGTTCGGCTTCTGGAACCCGGCCAGCCAGGCGGCGGTCACCTCCGTGTCGCTGACGGCCCCCGCCGGGTCTTTCTTCCTGACCGGCAGCGAGTTCTGCCTGTACGGGGTGGGCTGAGCGGTGGCCGTCGAGCGCGTCATCGACCTGGAGCACCAGCGGTACGCCGACCGCGAGTACGAGGGCTCCCTGCCGGAGCCGGACGCCGCGGAGGCATACCAGCGCGCGCGCCGTGCGCGCGCCCGGGACCGCCTGGTGAAGCGGATCAAAGAGCCGATCGGGGGCCGCTCCAGCCTGGACCGCAGTGACCTGATCGACCTGCTGCTGCTGATGGGGGTGGACGACTGGTGAGCGAGGCCGTGATCATCACCGACGCCGACGAGTGCGTGCTCGCCGAAGGCCTGGAGCTGAGCCTGCTCGGCCGGGGTTTCGGCCCGTACCCGGCAACCCCGCCGCCGCGACCGCGGCCGACTGACGGAGGAAGCGAATGAGCGGCGACTACAGCGGGGCGAGCGAGCGCCTGTCCGTCCACGTGGACACCCCGATGCGCGACTTCGTGGCGGTGCGCACGTCGTTCAACGTCAAGCGCTGGGACGCAGAGCAGACGGACTGGGCGGCCCGCAATCTGCGAAAGTTCCGCGAGCGCCCCCCGTGGTGGGAGCCGCAGGGCAGTCACTTCGCCCAGCTCGGGGTGGCCCCCTACTCCGAGACCCAGGACGACGACTGCAACCTGGTGGTGCAGAACGGGTGGGTGTCCCTGCTGGGCGGGATCGCCGGCACCACCATCGCCGCCAAGTACAGCGCCACCAACGGGCGCATCGGGGTGGGCACCTCCGCCACCGCGGCGGCCTACGCCCAGACGTACCTGCAGGGCGACACCGGGTCGGCGTCCACCACCAGCTACTACCAGCTGTGCGGGGTCGCGCCCACCATCGTCACCGCCACCACCCCGCCCACCCTGACGTTTACCGCCACCTTCGCCACCGGCGTCGCCAACTTCGCGTGGGCCGAGTTCGGCACCGACAACGGCAGTGCCTCCGGCGTCTATCTGAACGGCCTCGCCGGCGGCTTCGTGCTGCTCAACCGCGGCGTGTCCGCGCAGGGCACCAAAGTCTCGGGCCAGACGTGGACCGCAACTGAGATCATCACGTTCGGGTACCCGTCGGGGGCGGGGACGCTGACCTGAGCCCGGCTCAGGCAGGGGGACGGGCATGACCTACCAGTCGACGGTCCTCGCCGACAGCCCCACGTTCCTGTGGCTGCTCAACGAGACCTCCGGCACCACGGCGGCGGACGCCTCCGGCAACGGCAACGCCGGCGCTTACACCGGCGGCTGCACGCTGGGCTTGTCCGCGCCGTCGGGGGTCACCACCGGCGCGGTCGCGCTTGACGGCTCCACCGGCCACATCCTCAACTATTTCGGGTCGTTTCAGACGAACGTGTCGGCGGAGGTGTGGTTCAACACCACCTCCGCCAACGGCGGCGCTCTCCTGTTCTACTGGCTGTCGTTCGGCGCGTACCTGAACGACAGCGGCAACGTCATCGCCTCCATGCTGGACGGCACCTCCGCCCGGACCTACTGCACCAGCCCGCTGGCCTACAACAACGGCAGCTGGCACCACATGGTGGCGACGTACAGCACCACCACCAGCAACCTGCTGCTCTACATCGACGGGGCGGAGGTCGCCTCCCTCAACGACACGCACGGGATCAGCAACTCCGGCAACAACACGGTCAACGTCGGGGATGACAACCAGCTGGTGGCGTTCCCGGTCGTGCCGAACAGCACCTACCTGGCCGGGTCGTTCTGCGCGGCCGCCGTCTACCCGGCCGCGCTGACCGCGGCGCGGGTGCTGGCGCACTACCAGGCGGGCGCTGCGACCACCCCCATCACCCTCGCCGACGCCGCCGGGGCGGTTGACTCGTTCTCCGTCACCGCCATAGGGGTTACCCTCGCCGACGCCGCAGGCGCTATTGACAGCGTGGGCCAGCGGACGGCCCTGACTGACGCCGCGGGCGCTGTCGACTCGTTCTCCGTCACCGCCAAGACGGTGACCCTCGCCGACGCCGCCGGGGCTGCCGACGCGCTCGGCGTCGTCCCGCAGGCGACGGGGGCGTCGTCGTTCATCGGGGCGCTGCCCGGGGCGGTTGGCCTGGCGGTCAACCAGCAGGGCATGGTGGCCGCCGCGCTGCCCGCCGGGTACGCCGGCGGGCCGGCGGGCGGCAGCGCCACCCTGTCGCCGTCGGCCGGCAACGGGTGGGAGGTGCTGGTCCGGTCGTCCGCCGACTACACCACCCTGCTGGCGGTCATCCCCACCTCCATGCTGATGAGCCTCCAGTTCGTGAAGATGCTCGACGACATCGGCAGCGGCACGGTGGTGCTGTCGCAGGACGACCCGTGGTGGAGCGCCGTCACCCTGCCGGGCGGCCTGCCGTCCGCCTCCCTCCTCAACCAGGAGTGCCTGTGGCAGTTCTGGCAGGACGGGGTGTGCCGGTTCGAGTTTTTCGGCGAGACCATCACCGAGCAGCTGGTGGACCCGAGCGAGCAGCGGGTGGTCACCGTCACCGGGCCGGGTACCATCGCCGCCCTCAAATGGGCGATGGTCGCGCCGCAGGGCTTCCCCAACATCGTGCTGAAGCTGGACGGCATCCAGGACAGCTTCGACGAGGTCAACGGGGCCGGGCAGGGCGTGCTCGACACCAACATCTGGACGACCGCCTCCCCGGCCAGCCACATCTACATCACCCCGACGCTGGGCATCTACAACTACCCGGGCGGGGCAGGGTACGCCCTGTCCACCTTGTACCCGTCCGGGTCGCTGACTGTGATCGGCAGCCCGTCCGGCACCGTCCTGGGGGCCTCGCCCTACGACGCCACCGACACCCTCATCAGCGCGCAGGTGACGCCCCTGGGGGTGAGCGCCAACTCGACCGACTCGCTCACCCCCGCCAACTACGGCACCGGGCTGAACGGATCGGAACTCACCCAGCTTTACATCGAGTCCAACAAGAACACCGGCTACTATGCGCTGTTCGGGCTGAGCGCCAGCGCGTTCTACTGCCAGTTGCGCGGTCCGTCCGGCACCTACACCAAGATCCTGCCGGCCTACAACCCGACCACCCACGCCTACTGGATGATCACCGAGCAGGGCGGCACCGGCGGCGGCAGCGGCACCTTCTACTGGTGGACCTCCCCCGACGGCCAGACCTGGACCCAGCAGTGGACGCTCGTCCACAACTGGGACGCCACCAACGTCTCGCTCTACTTCAGCGCCGCCTACTCGACCGACAACGCGCAGTCGGCGCAGATCACCAACCTGAACAGCAACGTCACCACGCCCAGCTACCAGGGGTCCATCTACCTGGGCGTGCCGATGATGGAGGTCTGGCTCAGCCAGTTCCAGGCAGCCCAGGCCCGTGGCACCGACCGGTTTGTCACTTCGCTGGTCACCGCCGCCGGGGACTCGTTCGGCCGGCCCTGGACCGACACCCAGAACGTGCAGGCCACCAACGGCACCGACATGTACTCGCTGCTGCAGTCGGCCTGCTCGGTGGTGAACGCCGACTTCGTGATGCAGCCCGGCTTCCAGCTGGTGGTCGGCCAGCCCGCCGCCGGGCAGGTGGCGCTGGGGGTGGACCGCAGTCAGTACCTGATTTTGCGGGAGGGCCTCGACTGCGCGGCCAAAACCCGGGTGCGGGCGCGCAACCAGATCACCACCTCCATCGGCGGGGAGAACGCCGACGGGCACGAGATCTCCGCTTCGAGCCCCACCTACATCGCCCAGTGGGGGCAGCGGGAGGCCTGGTACCAGACCGCCGTCCAGGTGGACCCGCTCTCGATGGCGTACGCCACCGCATCGGCCCTCGCCCAGAACGAGACCGAGATCCTGTCCTGGACGCTGACCCTCGTCCCCGGCATCACCGGCAAGACGGTGTTCAAAAACTTCGACGTCGGCGACTGGCTGGGGCTGGAGCACCCGGATTTCTCCGGCGTTGACGACATCCGGGTGACCGGCATCGCCGTCGCCGTCGACTCCGCCGGCAACGAGACGCACGAACTGACCCTGGTCAGCTACATCCAATGGCTGCAGGAGCAGCTCACCTACATCAGCAACCGGCTGGGCGGCCAGTTCGTCAACGTGCTGGGCACCAGCCCGGTGGCTCCCAGCAAATACGGCACCGGCCAGGTGCCCACCTACTTCGACCCGGCCGCCACCCTGGCGGGGCTGGGGGACGTCGCCCCCGGATCGGCCGGATCGGCGCTGGCAGGCGCTCCGCTCGTCTACAACGCGGCCACCGGCAACTACCAGGTGGCGGGCACCACCGACCCGGTGTCGGGGGTTGCGCTGCCGGTGGTGGTGGCAGGGGCCAACGGGGCCACCACCATCCTCGGGCCGCAGCCGGACGGCTCGGTCACCTCCGTCGACGCGGGCGGCGTCGCGCCCGGCGCGCCGGACACGCCGATCGTGTCCGGCACCATCGCCGGGGTGAACATCGCCTGGGACGGCCTGCTGGCAGGGGCCGCCCCCAGGCTGGATTTCGCCTTCGTCGAATTCCACCTGGGCACCTCCGCGTCTTTCACCCCCAGCGGCGCGACGCTGATGCACACCCAGCCGACCGCCGCGGGCATCAGCGTCACCGGGCTGGCCGCCGGGGTCACCTACTGGGCGAAGCTGGTGGCGGTCAACAGCTCAGGCGTCTCCTCCGTTCCCAGCGCGGCAGCGTCCGCCACCGCCACCGGCGTGCCCGGCGGCGTCATCACCGGCCAGATCCCCGCCAGCCTGCTGGGCAACAGCGCCGGGTCCTGGGCGCTCAACCCGAACCCGTTCTTCAACGGCGCGTCCATCTCCGGATGGGCCGCGGTGAACGCCACTCTGGGCACCACCGCGGGCGCGCCCAGCGGAGCGCCGGGAGCCCCCGTCTACGTGGCCCAGCTGACATCCACGTCGGCGGGCGGGTACATGGGGGGCTCGCCCGCGCCGTTCCCGGTCACCGCCGGCCAGCCGTACGTCATGTCCGCCTGGGTCTACAACCCGAGCGGCAGCCCGGTCGCCGTCCAGATCGGGTTCAACTGGTCGGGCGGCCTCACCTCGTTCACGGTGCCGCCGGGGGTGTGGACGCCGCTGGTCGCCGTGGCGACCGCGCCGGGCGGGGTCACCTCCGCCTTCCAGGTGGTGGCGCTGACCGCCAGCGGGGTCACCGTCGACGTCTCCGGCGCGGTCGCCGCTGGGCAGGTGCAGGGGCAGCTGATTGCGGCGAACACAGTCACCGCCAACCAGATGGCGGTCGGCATCATCCTCGCCGGGATCGTCAACGGCACCCTCATCGAAGGCGCGCAGTTCGTCTCCTACGGCACCACCGGCGAGGTGCTCATCTACTCGGGCACGCCCGCGGTCGGCAACCTGGTGGGATCCTGGTCGGCGACCGCCGGCAACGACGCGGCCATCTCCGGCGGGGCGGGCAACAACTACCCGGCCGGACTGATGATCGGCTCGCCGGGCGCGTCCTCGGTGACGCTCATCCCCAACTCCAGCCAGCCGTTCAACGTGACCACCGCCATCGCCGGCACGCTCACCGCCATGGCCCAGTACACCTCCGGCGACACCAGCGAGACGTTCCCCGGCCTGGTGGGGGCGCTCAACCTGGGGACCGGCACCACCGCCAAGCAGACGCTGGTGGCCACCAGCCCGATCGCCACCACCGCCGGCGCGGCGATGCTGCTGGAAAGCGAGAACGACGGGGGCACCGACCTGCCGGTGGTCACGTTCGGCACCGTCAGCTCGCCGGACGCTGCCACCCTCGTGTTCACCCCGCTGATGATGCTCACCCCGTTCGCGATGGTGATGTACTCGGGGACCAGCACGCAGGTGATCGTCACCAAGACCAGCGGCAGCGGCACCATCCCCATCCCCGCCGGGGTGACCGTCGGCAAGGGGGAGTCCTGGGGGGCGTCCGGCGGGTCGGGCGGCTCCAACATCTACGGCGGCGCGGGGTCGGGCGGCGGGGAGTACGCCCAGGAGCCCGTCCTGGCACTGGCGGCGGGTGGCACCGCCGCCTACGCGGTGGGCGCAGCCGGGACCGCAGGGACCGCAGGGCAGGCAGGCGGGTCGGGCGGCTCCTCGACGCTGACCGGCTCCGCGGCCACCGTCACCGCGCACGGCGGTGGCAGTAACGGCGCGGGCGCGGTCGGCGGCGTCGGCGGCACCGGGTCCGCCAACACCGTCCACTACAACGGCGGCGCGGGCGGCACCAGCACCTCCCCGCACTGGGGCGGAGGCGGCGGAGGCGGGTCCGGCGGGCCGGGCGGGGCCGGGAACGCAGGCTCCAACGCCAGCTCGGCCGGGCCCGGGTCGGGCGCGCCGCCGGTGGCCGGTGGCGGGACCGGCGGGCTGGGCGGGTTCGTCAACGGGTCCATCGGCTGGGCGGGCACCGCGCCCGGCGGCGGCGCGGGCGGCGCGGGCGGGATGACCTCCGGCACCAGCGTGGGGCACATCGGCTCCGGCGGTCAGGTGCGGCTCACCTACGTCACCGGCAAGCCGTCGGTCGGGTACTCGGTCAACTACGGGTCCGCGTTCACTGACCAGTTCGGCGCCACCATCCCGGCGGGCATGAACTTCGGCTTCACCGGGACGTCGATCGCCGCGCTGTCCGGCACCGGATTCGCCGGCACGCTGCCGCTCACCCAGGTGGACACGTCGATTTTCACGGTCACCCAGGCAACCTCCACGCAGCTGTCGAAGGCGTGGACGATTCCCGCCAACGACGCGCAGGCCGGCACCGCCTACCGGCTGACGGTGAGCGGCGCTGGCACGCAGGGCACCACGGTAGAGACGCTCACTTTCCAGCTGCTCGCCTTCGGGGTGGCGTTCGCGTCGTTCATCGTCGGCGGCTCCGAGTTCCCGGTGTCCACGCCGTTCGAGTTCACGCTGATATGCATGATCGCCTTCTCCTCGACGATCTCGGCTAAGGCGGCGATCATCGGCAACCTGAGCGTGTCCACCGGCAACCAGCTGACAGTGGGCGGCACGGTCAACGCCTCCGGTGGCTTCGGACAGTGGACCGGGGCGACTGCCGTCACCACCGCGACGGCGGGGTCCATGCAGCTGCAGGCGAAGTGGGCGAGTGCAGGGGTGGCCTGCACGATCGCCAGCGGCATGTCGATCTTCGAGCGGCTGGGCACCTGATGACGATCACACCTTCCGGAAGCATCCTCATCCGGAAGGGGCCGCAATGACCGTCGGAGTCCAGCTGACTAAAGCCGCGGTAGATCAGCTGATCACCAACCTGAGCGTGCAGATGCGCGACGTGCTCACCGACGTCTCCGACTTGTCGCTCAACGTCAACGGGCAGGGCGGGGGACTGGCGTACCTGGAGGCGATCGGCTACACCGCCGGCGACGCCGCCACCGCGCTGGCCGCCATCAGCTACCTGAACACGATCGCCGGGGTGTACTTCGGCACCGCCACCCAGGACTCCGACTTCGATTTCAACCAGACTCTCGCGCAGTACTGGGGTGGCGGCTGAAGGTCAGGCGCTCACCGGGCAGGCGTTCAGCGGGGCCCCCGCCGGGGCGATCACCGTCTCCGACAGCGGCGCGTGCCGGATGAAGGCAGGCGTCAGCTCCGGGTTCGGGTAGGCCTGGTGGAACGCCGGGGTGGTGGACCCGCTGATGGGCGGCACGATCCAGCCCCAGTCGGCGCACCAGGGTCGCCCGGCCGCCCGCTCCGCCTCGGCGAACTTCGCGAACCGCCGGGTCTCGCTCTGGTGGTCGGTCGCCATCACCCCGGCTGTCTTGAAGCTGTGGGTGACCGCGACCGCCAGCTCCACCGCCGCGCGGTCGCGCCACAAGGTGGACTCGCTCGACATGTTCAGCCCCATGCCGGCCGCCACCGCGGGCAGCATGTCGTAGCGGGACTCGTCGCCGAAGTTGCGCACCCCGATCTCGGTGGACGCCTGGTACCAGCCGTTGAACGGGGCACATGGGTAGCGCACCCCACCCGCCTCCAGGTACATGTCGGTGATGACCGGGACCGCGTACCAGCGCAGCTCCAGCCCGGCGAACCAGCCGAAATCCGGGTGGGTGATCGGCACCTCCAGCACCGCCTCGCCTGGCAGCTCGAACAGGTGCAGACGCCCCGACGCCTTCACCACCAGCGGCAGGACGTCGAACGAGCCGCCCTCCCCCCGCCAGCCGAGGCCCCGGGCCAGGTCGGTGAAGTCGACGTTCAGCCGGTCGCCTGTCACCCCGCCGGCCGGCCGGCGGTAGCCGGCGTAGCGGACTGCCTGGGCGTTGAGGATGCGCGGGCCGGGCCTGCCCGGGGCGTCGGGCGCGAACACCGTGATGTAGGAGCGCACGCGCCCGCCGTTGGTGGCCTCGCGCAGGTGCGTGACCGTCTCCGCTGCCACCCGGGCGGGGTCGGAGACGCTCCGCAGGTCCCGCACCCGCAGCGTCCGCCAGTTGTAACGGCCGCTGCAGCGGGCCGAGTGCCGCCACGCCGCCCTCGCCGCCCAGGTCAGCTCGGCGGAGGTGTGGGCGTAGGTGCCCGTCCGGGCGATGGACGCCCGCGTCTCGCGCAGCCGCCGGGCCTCCCCCCCGCCGTTTTCCGTGTGGAAGGCCCGGATGAACTGCTCGGCCTCCGCCGTGCGCTGGGCTTCGGCGGAGGCCGCCCGGCGGCGGGAGGGGGTCAGGTGCATCGGCGCTACCTCGTCGTCTCCAGTTGGTCGTAGTGGATCGAGCTGTCCGGGAGCCCTGCTTCCCGGAACCGCTCCACAGCCGCGATGGTCATGTCGGGGGGCCCTGCGACGAGGGCTTCCCGGCCCACCCAGGCAGAGTAGTCCAGCGCGGCGTCGGTGACGCAGCCGGTCAGCCCCGGGAAGCCCTCGTCGCTGACGACCGGCACCACCTGCAGCCACGGGTAGGTGTCCGACAGGTCTTTCAGGGCGGGCATGTCGTACAGGTCGGTGGGCGTCCGCGCCCCGTGGAACAGGTGGATCTGCCGCCGGTAGCCGCCGCCCGCCGCCACCGCCGCCTCGTCGGCCGCGAGCACCGACTCGATGATGGCCTTGATCGGGGCGAGGCCGGTGCCGCCGGCGACCGCTACCAGGTCGTGCGCGCCGAGGATCTCGGCCGTCATCAGGCCGGCCGCCGGGCCGACCGACACCTCGCTGTCCAGCGAGGTGTCGCGCACCAGGGCCGACGACACCCAGCCGGCGGGCACCGCCCGCACGTGCAGCTCGATGAGGCTGCGGTCCGCGTACATCAGCGGCGGGTTGGCGATCGAGAACTGCCGCCACACCCGCGGCCACCGCGGGTGGTGCACGGTGACGTACTGGCCGGGCTGGTAGGGCAGCGGCTGGTCGGTCTGCAGAGTGAGTACCGCCAGGTCCCGCGCCCGCCGCTCGTGCCGGACCACCCGGGCCCGCCAGGCGGCCGGCCCGGGCGCGGTCTGCGCGGCGAAGATCATCATGTCCGACGCCAGCCGGTAGGCTGCCGTCCAGGCCTGCTCGGCCTCGGCGTCCCAGTTGGGGCTGTGCCTGCGCAGGGTGCGCAGCAGCGCGTCGCCGACGGGGGCGTAGTGCTCGGGCTTCACCCCGTACTTGCGGTGGTCGGCCCCCAGCTGGGCCAGGTACCGGGCGAGGGCGTCGGGAGTCTCCAGCAGGGAGACGATTTTCAGCAGCGCGCCGAACAGCCGCTCGTTCTGGGTGGTCATCGTCGCCGGGAACATCTCCCGCAGGTGCGGGCAGCCGGCGAACAGGTAGCCGTAGAAGTCCCCGGCGCAGGCCTGCGGGCCGGCTTTCAGCCCTTCCAGCGACCGGCGGACGGCGACTGGGTTCACCGCCGGCGCGGGGCACACCCCCGGCTGCCCCGGCGGCGGGCGCACCGCGGTCGGGGCGGTGTCGAAGTGGACGCGGGCCGTCGGCCCCCGCACCGGCGCGTCCGCCAGCAGGCTGGTCCCCTGCCGCCCTCGCCTGCCCATGCCGGAGAACGGCTCTGGCATCCTGAAACCCCTGCGGCCACCGGGAAGCAGCCTCCTAGCAGTAGTCATGGTCCCTCCCCAGCGCGACCGCCGGGTCCGGAGCCGCGCACCTGCGGCAGCTTAAGCCGGGTTTGCGGAACTGACCAGGCTATCTCGGTTTTTCTTCCTTCTTGTCCGATTGGCGGGCCAGGAGAGGAGCCGCCTTGTGAGCGAGCTGGACAGCGGGCAGCGGGAGGGCATCGGCTGGCATCCCCGGTGCGCGGTGGAGAAGTACAGCGCCGACCAGACGCGGCACGCGCGGGCCTGGCTGGCCCGCCGGGGAGCCGCGCCGCGGGCGCTGCACGGCAGCGTCATGCGGATCCTGTTCGACGAGCCGGAAGGCGGGATCGCCTACGACGAGGGCAACGGGGTGGTGCTGGCCGGCCGGTCGAACCTGGCGCGGCTGCTGACCGGCGACGGCGGCTGGCCGCTGGAGCCGGGCCGGGCGTGCTTCGGGGTGGGCACCGATGGCGCGACCCCGTTCAGCCCTGAGCACGCGCACCTGTCGATGGCCGAGGGCGAAGGCGAGGGGCGGACGCTGTACCTGCCGATGGACCCCGGCTTCCCGAAGGTCGCCGGGGCTGTCGTCATCGAAGGCCAGGCCACGTTCGCCGAGGACGACGCCTGCTTCCCGTGGAACGAGTGGTGCTGGGCGACCGGCGGCGGGCACCCGAAGCCGGGCCCGGTGCTGCGGCGCGTGTTCGACGAGGACACCTCCGTGATGATGAACCACAAGGCCCCGCCGGGCGGCCTCGGCGTCAAGGACCCGGGGGTCGCGTGGTGCTTCCGGACGGTTATCACCATCCTCGGGTGACCTTGACAGGATGCGTCCCGGTACGGCACTGTGATCAAGGCAATACAGGCGGTAACCACCTGATTCTGCCGCGTGACAGCCTCCGTCACGCGGCAGCGGGGCGGGGGAGGGGTACGGGCATGGCCTCTACTGCTGGGACAGACTCCCCCGCCTCATCCACCGCCGCCCGGCTGGCTCGCGGCGAACTGTTCAGCGCGCTGGCGGCCGAGCTGGCGGGCGGTCCCGTGGTGTGCGCCAGACTCCGGCGGGAGATTGCGCCCGCGCTCTCTCCGCGCGAGGCGTGCCTGCTGGAGGCGCACCGCGGGGGCTCCGGCCTGGTCGTGCGGCGCTCCGGCCTGCTGCGCGGCCCGGCCGGGGCGGTGGCCCGGGTGACCGCGGTGTACCTGCCGACGCGCATCGGCGACCCTGGCGTGCGCCGGGCGCTGTGGGAGAGCGACGTGCCGCTGGGCGTGGCGCTGGGCCCGCTGGGCGCGCGCCGGGAAAGCCTGCGCGCCTGGGTGAACGGCCGCGGCGAGGTCCGGTCGGCGGGGCTGCTCCTGCTGGGCGACGTCCCGGTGGCGCTGGCCGAGGAAGAGCTGCTCCCCGTTTTGTGAGTGGTGATTGTAAGCTGGGTACCGTACTCTTGAGCTGGGCCCCCGTGCAGTGTCCGCCGCGTTCTCTGAGCGAAGTTGGTGCTGGTCTCACACGGGGGTCTTTGCTATGCTCCGCTACGAGACCAGTACTAATTTCATAGCTCGAACGCCACGCGGCCCTCTGCGGATGGGTGCGCCGCTTACTCGAACTTTCTTGTGCTGGTGGAGTGCGGCCCGGGGCACCCCTCCCCATGCGGACGGCACCTGCTGACCAGATGCCGGGACATGAGTCACCCGCTTCCAGGTTTTCTTTTTTCCAGCCTGGGGGTAGGGGGGCGAGCCATGCCCCGGCATGGCAATGCAGTGCGCGGGGGAGCCCTGTCCGGGCGTAGTACTGGGGTATGGGACAGCAGGCAAGACTCAAGCGCAGCCGCCACGAGCTGCGCCGCGCCGAGATGACGGCGATGAAAGCGCAGGACGAGGAGACCCGGGCCCGCCCGGAGATCCAGGCGCTGTTCGCCCAGATGTCCGCCGACGAGGGCTTCAACGCCCGGCTGGCCGCCGACCTGCCCGACCAGAAGCGCCGGCTGGCGGAGGCCGGCTGGAAGCAGCAGGTGGCGACCTCCGACGGGCTCGGCATCTGGGACCACCGGCGCAGCCGGCTGCGCCTCAACCACTCGCTGTCCCGGGAGACCGACGGCCTGCTGTGGGGGCACGTGTCCCTCAGCTCGGCCGGCGGTGACCTGCCCGGCTGGTACCCGCTGCGCAACGCCAACTGGCTGGTGTACCCGGGACTGACCGGCCTGGTGGTGGTCGCGCCGGAGTCCCGGCACGTCAACATCTCCGAGGTCGCCCACGTCTGGACGTGCCTGGAGGGCAGCCCGCTGCCCGACTTCGGCCGCTTCGGGACCATCTGATGCTCCCCGTCGCCGGGTTCTGCCCGATGGGCTGCGGCCAGACCCTGTACCTGGGCGAGGGCGGCTCCGTCGTGTGCGCGAGCAACTGCCCCCGGCCGAGCGCGGTCTCCGAGCTGCTGTCCGACCCGGAGACCGAGCACGTGGTGGTGGTGGACTCCGACGGGTGGTCGGCTAAGCACCCGCTGCGCGAGCGTATCGGCGACGTGCTGCTGACCTGCGGGCTGTCCGACGCCGTGCTGGCGTGGACCGCACCGGGCCCGGGCCGCTACCGGGTCCACTGCTCGCCCGGCGATCCACCCATGTGGGTATGGGTTCCGCTGCCACCGGCGTAATGCTAGACTCCAGTCAAGCAACAGGCAGGAGACGGCGATGACAGACAACGCGTTCGATCAGTTCGAGGACCCGGAGGAGACGGCGGGCGAGACCGCCGAGCGGGCCTGGCTGCGGGTGGCGGCGCGGCGCGGGGCGGCGCTCCTGCTGTCCGTCCTCGCCGCCTTCATCCTGGTGACCGGCGACTACGTGTTCGCGGTGATCGCCTTCTGGTACCTGCCCGCCCTGGCGGTGGCGGTGGTCGCCCTGACGATGGGCTGGGAGCTGGGCGGGGCGTCCGCCCTCTACCACGCGTCCCGCCGGGCCGCGAAGGCAGCGCACGCCACCGAAGGCGAGAAATGGCAGGCGGCCGTCGCCTGGTACCAGAAGCCGCCGCGGCGGCCCTGGTGGCAGACCAGCCCGGCCCGCCCCCAGTTCTGGCTGGGCCTGGCGCTGCGGGCGATGTACTCCACCTGCTTCGGGGTGGTGATCGGGCGCTGGGCCGGCTCGCAGGAGATCGGGCTGGCCGCCGAAGTCGTCTACACATTCTGGTGCATGGCGCTGGGCGCGGCGCTGCCGCGGACCCAGAGCGCGTTCGGGAAGGTGCTGGCGTTCAGCGACCCGAACGCGCCGCGCGACACGCCGGAGATGTAGCGGGAAAATAAAAAGAACCCGGGCCCGCTAAGGCCCGGGTTCTCCCGTGTTGTCGCAGTCACATGCTACGGCTCCAGGTCCGACTCGACCACCCGGCCGGGCGGCAGCACGTACTCGCCGTACTCGACCGCCTCCCCGCCGGCGTACCAGACCCACACCCCGGCGAGCACGTGCGCGCCCGGCGCGAGGCGCAGCAGCGGCAGCTCCCGGCCGTCATCACGCGCCGGGCGGCACTCGAACCCGGCCCGCCCCCGCAGGGACGCCACGCCCAGGCCGGTCGCCTCCGCCAGCATCGCCGCCCCGCCGCGGGGGTCGTCCAGGTCGTCCGCCGTCAGCAGGGCAGGCACCGCCAGCGCCGCCGACGGCCGGTGCCAGGTGACGGTCAGCCGGGCCGCCTGCTCGTCCTCCGATGTCACCCACTCGCGGCGCAGCGCCTGGTCGCCTGACGACAGGCCGAGGATCGGCAGGATGTAGCCCGGGCAGGGCACCAGCGCGGCGGACAGCACCTGCTGGATTTCCGAGGACGGCTCGGCGTCCAGCCGCATCCGCTGCTGCGGGGAGATCGCCGCCCGCCGCTCCGCCACGTAGGTGCCGGTCGCGTCGGTGCGCGCCAGCCCGTCGGTGGCCAGCTGCAGCACCACCCGCTGGGCGGTGTTCTGCCCGACGCCGGAGCTGGCCGCCATCTCGCGCACCGACGGCAGCCGGTCGCCGGGGCGCAGCTCCCCGGTGAGGATCTGGCGCGTGTAGAAGTCGGCGAGCTGCCGGTAGGCGGGCTCGTTGCGCTGGACTGGCGGCACGGGGCCTCCTGTGCTGGGGACGGTGCGCGTACGTAGGCAATTTTACGGGGCCGGGAACAAGTTGCGTACGTGTACGGTTCACCGTACAGTGAGGGAACATAGTGATTGTTCGGGGAAATCCCGGGAGGCACGAGAATGAACGAGCGAGCGAGGATGACCGCCCTGCGCCGGGCCCGCCAGCGCCGGGCGCTGCAGGCCCGGCCCCGGCTCGCGCCCGGCGAGCAGTTGGTGCGGATCGGCGTGGCCGCCCGGCGGCTGGGGGTCACCGAGGACGCCCTCACCGAGTGGTTCAAGGAGGGCGCGTGCCCGATGGTGCGCACGCCGGGCCGCACCCGCTACACCTACGGCACCTGGCTGAACGCGGTGATGACCTGCGCCCGGCCGGGCGTGGCGGGCGACATGCGGGCCGTCACCGACCGCTGGTGGGACGAGCATTTCCCCGGCGTCCGAGAGGTGGCGGCGTAGATGTCCGCCTGGCTCGGTGTGATAATGGGCGGGCTCCGCGCCCGGTTCTCCTCCCTCACCGTCGGCTCGGCCCTGGCCACCGTCGTGTTCTCCTCCGGCTTCATCTCCTACACCCATATCAGCGCCCTCACCCTCGCCGAGCACGGCAGCTGGAAGACCGCGCACCTGCAGCCGCTGTGCATCGACGGCCAGATCGTCATCGGCTCCGCCTATTTCATGGACGGCAGAAACCGGTGGCAGAAGGCGGGCGGCCTGCTGTTCGGCGTGCTGCCCGGCATCGCCGAGTCGCTGTACGCCAACTGGCAGTCGGGCGTCGGCCACGGGGACTCGGCGGCGTTGTGGGCGACGGTGCCGGCGCAGGCGTTCGCCTGCTCGGCGTTCCTGTTCGAGCGCTGGCTGCAGGCCCGCCGGGGCGACCGCGCGCAGGGCAGGTCGGACGCGGAGCTGCTGGCGGGCGCGCTCGCCGACATCGCCGGGCTGCGCGAGGCGCTGGACGCCGCGGGCGTCCTGGCCGACGCCGGGATGTCCGCCGCGCGGGCCGCCAGCGTCGCGCTGGCCCCCCGCCCGGAGCCGGCCGCCCCGCCGACGCTGCCGCGGCCGGTCGAATGGCCGCCGACAGCCGGCCCGACCGCGCCCCTGCGCCCGCCCGCCGCGGGCCGGGCCCCTGCGCGCCCGGTGCTGGTGAGAGGCGACGCGCCGAAGGCCCCCGCCCGGCCGCTGCCGAGCGGCGAGGCGGAGCTGGCGGCGCTGGTGCGCTCGGTGCCGCGCACCGTGCTGGAGCGCGACTACGGGTGCTCCAAGCACAAGGCCGTCAACCTGCGCAAAAAGTACCTGGCCTCGGAGGGGGGCGAGAAGGTTGCCTAGCTACGAGCTGGCCCCCAAAGGCCATTTCCGGCACGCCCGCGACCAGGTGGCGTCGAAGGTGATGCACGCGCTGCTGCCGTGGTGCGGGTGGATCCTGATGACCGCCGTGTTCGGCCCGCTGCCGCTGGCGCTGCGCCAGTGGGCGTGGCTGTGCGCCGCCATGGTCCTGGTCCTCGGCCTGGGCCTCGCCGTCTTCCTCGCGCACCTGCACTCCAACCGGGCCTCACTGGTGGGGAAGGCGATCGGCCCGGCCACCCTGGCGGCCGGGTCGTCCGTCACCGCCGCCTGGCTGCTGGCCGGCTTCTCCGTCCCGCTCGCCCTCGTCTGGACGATGGGCGGCGCGGCCGTCTGCATCGGCTGGGACGCGTGGCTGCACTCGGCCGGCCAGCACGAGCTGGCGCTGGCGTTCGGGCAGGCGTCCGCCACCGCGTGGGGGTCGGCCGGCCAGCTGTCGGTCACCCGCCCCAAGCGCCCCCGCCGGGCGGGCGGGCGGCCGGACGACGGGGGCCCGCCCCGCCCGGCCGCCCGCCCGGACCCGCGGCGGCGGGGGCTGCGGCCGACGGTGACCGGCCGGGTGCAGATCCCGCCGGACGTGGACGCCGGGCAGGCGGCCGAGGCGATGGGCCGGGTGGAGCAGAGCCTGCAGTACCCGCCCGGCTCGGCCACCATGCGCCGGGCGTCCGACAACTCGGCGTTCGGGGAGTTCATCGCCGTCGACCCGGCGGCGCTGGAGGAGCCGGAGCCGTGGCCGGGCCCGAGCGCGCCCGGCGCGGACATGAGCGCGCCGTTCCGCTACGGGCGCTACGCCGACGGCTCGCCGGTGATGGTGCCGCGGCTGGACGTGTTCCACACCCGGACGATGGGCCAGACCGGCACCGCCAAGACGATGGGCCACGGCTACTGCCAGCTGGGCGAGGGGGTGACCCGGGAGAACTACGCCGCGCTGGTGATGGACATCAGCAAAGGCGAGCAGTTTTTCGGCGCGTGGCGCACCGCGCTGCACCAGTTCGAGACGGAGGAGGAGCCGGTGATGGCCCTGCTGGCGGGCATCCACCGGGCGCGGCTGGCGCGCACCAACTACATGGCGAAAGATCATTTCACCGAGTGGACGCCCGCCTGCCGCCTGTCGTTCCTGGACATCTTCCTGGCGGAGGCCCCCGACATCATCCGCAAGCTGCCCAGCGGCAAGCGGCAGGCGGCGGCGGGGGCCTACACCCTGGAGGACTGGCAGAGCGACGTCAAGAACGCCCGGTCGGCGGGCGAGTCCTGGAACCTGGACCTGCAGCTGGCGCTGGCCACCGAGGTGCCCACCGTCTCCCAGGGCCAGCTCTCCTACCTGTGCATGGGGGTGGAGACCCCGGAGGAGGCCCGGGTGGGCCTGTCGTCGCGGCAGCTGAAGGCGGGCTGCCGTCCCGACTTGTGGGGCCGCCGCCTGCCCGGCATGGCCTACTGGGACGCGCCCACCATCGACCCGGCGCACGGGGTGATGGCGATGCGGTTCTTCCACTGGGCGGGCAAGTCCCGGCAGGCGTTCGACTACGCGGGCCTGTACCCGAGCATCGACCGCCCGCTCGACGACGTCACCAGCGAGGCGCTCGCCTGGACCCCGCCGGTCACCCCCAGCCTGGAGCTGCCCGGCCCCGGCGGCACCCTGTCCGGCCTGCGGCCCCCGCAGCCGAAGGCGGGCGGCAAGGTCACCTCCATCTTCGCGAAAGGCCCGCGTAAGAGCGACCTGCATGACGAGGCGGCGGAGGCGGAGGCGGCGCTGTGGACGGCGATCTCGGCGATGATGGCCCAGCGCAAGCCGGTCGACGGGGTGCGCGACAGCTCGTTCGTCATCTACGACCTGCGCGGGCTCGGGTTCGACGACAAGGTGGGGCGGTCCCGGTCCTGGCTGTACGACGCGCTGGCCACGTTCGAGCAGCAGGGCCGGCTGGAGCTGGTGTCCGACAAGCCGAAAAAGCGCTGGCGGGTGCTGGCGATGCCCGCCGCCGAGCAGGAGGAGGGGTGAGCGCGGACCCCCGGTCCCCGCATAGGGGAGGCAGTGCAGGGACCGGGGCCTGCCCCGTTGCAGGATGCCAGGGTAGCGGGAGGGGAATCCTGGCACCAGCGCGGGGGGAGTCTGTCGCGCTGAAGTATCTCGATGTCGACAGGAACGGACCTGAAAAGTATCTCGTCGTCAAGAGATGCCGCAGGCCAAACGGAGAGTCACCATGGCCGGCACCCACAGTGACCAGGCACGATGCCCCCCAGCGCCAGGCCCCGCCCCAGCGCCCCCTGGGAGCCCCGCACAGCCCCGCACAGGCCCCCGGAGGTCATCGCGGCCCCCCGCGCCCGCGAGCGGCCCGCCATGCCCCCAGCCAGCGCCGCATGCCGTTCGGCTGGCAGGCCGGGTCCCCGCACGATATTCTGGCCCTGACGGGACTGCCAAGGCCCCGGGACGGCCGGGGAGGTCATCGCAGCGATGACGAGGCGCACCATCCGCTCCTGGGCCGTCCTGGTGCCCGCTCTGCTGGTGCTCATCGCGCTGGCGGCCCAGAAGACGTGGCTGACGGCCCTGGCGGAGGGCTCGGTGCTGGCCTCGGTGGCCCTGCTGGTCTGCCTCGATGGCCTGCGGGAACGCGGCATGCCCCGCCGTCGCCGGTAGCGGACCGACTTTCAGCTCCACAGCACCCCTGCCTGGCCGAATTTATTCACGGCTCCCCACCGTGCTGGCTGAATAATGTTCGGCGCTTCAGCCTGCCGGCCCGTTATGTCCGTTTGTCAGGGCTGTCGGCAAGCCCTCTGACACCGGATGTTCGGCGGATCGTGAGCCGTGTCGAACATCCTTCGGTATTTAGCCGTCCAATCGAGCGCGGGTGGCCCCAGGCACGGGGCTGGTACCCAGGTGCGCCGAACATCCTTCAGGAGGCAGCGTGAGGTACCGCCGTATCCACATCCGCAAGCAGGCCGCCGAGCCGGCCGAGCAGCCGCGGGCGGTGACCGCGCTGGAGTTCCGCCAGGCCCAGCTGATGCCCGACTACACCGGCTGGTGGGTGTACGCCCTGCCGCACCGCGATGACGGCCACATCTTCTACACCGGCCAGAGCGAGTCCCTGCTGCGACGGCTGGACGACCACCGGCGCGCGCACCCCCAGATGTTCGACCCGAAGCGGATCTACCTGATCCCGGTGCGCGATCAGGCGCAGGCCGACCTGGTGGAGCTGGAGCTGATCGACTACTACCAGCCCGAGTGCAACCGGTCGGGCCGGGCCGACGACCTGCGCCGGATCGCGCACCAGCGGACCCGCGGCGGCCGCACCCGCGCTGTTGACGCGAGTCAAGGGACCGTCTAGACTTGAGTCAAGCAACGAGGAGGCAGGCACCATGAGCTACGAGGATGACGCGCGGGAGTTCCTGCGCGCGGACGCCGAGCTGCGCGCTCGGATGCCCCGGGCGTACACGCGCATCGCGCCCGACCCGGAGCTGGCGGCGCGCAACCAGGAGTTCGTGCGCACCCGGCTCCGGCAGGACTCCCCCCTGTACGCGGCCGCGGTGGACTCGGTGGTCGCCGCCGACATGCCCCTGGAGCAGGCGGTGCGCGACCTGCGCAATGCCCGCAACCGGGTGCGGACCGCCCGCAACGCGCGAACCAGCAGGTCAGCGCGGTGAAAAGCGTGCGCGGGTGGCTGACGTCGGCCGCGGTGGCGCTGGTCCTGGCCGTCCTGGCCCGGTACCGGACGGTCATCCACGAGGCGTCCGCGGCGGTGACCGTCCTCGCCCTGGTCTACGCGTCCGGTGTCCTGCTGCTGGCCGGCTACGGCTGGACGGCCGCCGGGGTCCGGTCGGCCCGCGCCCGGTGCCGTCGCCGACCCGGACGGCCGGACGCTCTGGTCACCGGCGCGACGCCGGACGGACGCCCCGCGCTCGCCTCCCCGGCCGAACTGCGGTCGGCCTTGTCGGACCCGCCGTCCGCCCCCAATACGTGCATCGGCGGCTGCGGACGTCCGTCCGAGCCCTCGGATACGGCCGAGGCGTGGGACGGCCCGGACGGACGCCTGCTGCCGGACGTCCCCCGGCTGTGCGGGCAGTGCGCCGTCCGGCTCGCCGACGCCGCCCGGCCGTATCCCCCGTTCTCCGCGCAGCCGGATAACCGGCCGCCCACCCCCGACCCGGCGTTCGACGAGTTCGCCGCCCAGCACCAGGAGCTGCAGCCATGACCTTCAGCCTCGACGAGTGCGACGTTCCCGTGCCGGAGGAGAACGCGGCCCGGGTGCGCGCGGCGCGGCAGAACCTGGCCCGGGTGCGCGCCCGGGTGGGGGCCGACGCGCAGTCGGCGGGCGTGGTCGCCTGGTGGCGCGACCGCCCCCGCCGGGATCGGGCCCTGTCCGCGCTGCGGGCTGCGCGGGAGGAGCTGGACGCCGAGTCCGCCCGCCTGCGCGCCGAGCGCGCCGTGCGCACCGAGCGCTACAGCCGGGACAGGGCCGCGCGATGACCGCCTACGCCCGGCTGACCGGCGCGGACAACCTGTGGGTGTCGGTCACCGGCTGGATCGCCCGCGAGGCCCGGCGGGTCGGCTTCGACGCCTGGATGTACGACCCGGCGATGAAGCGGACCCGCGAGCGCGCCGAGCGGCTGAGGCTGCGGACCGCCGGCCGGGTGGTGCGCGAGCTGCGCGCGCTGGACGAGTCCGGGATCCCGCCGCACGTCACCCGCGACCGACTGCACGACAACCGGCGCGCCCGCGCCCGGTCAACCCGAGCATCAAGGAGCTAGCCATGGCCGAGGCCATCATCGCGATCGTCGTCTTCCTGGTGCTGCTGCACCTGGCGGGCGGGGCCCGCCGCCACCGCCGCCACTACAGCCAGCACGGCGTCCACCCGAACCTGTACTGGACCTACGGCCGCGGCTGGTACGGCAGCATCCGCACCCCCGGCGGGTTCCGGATCGGCCACAGGCTATGAGTCGCGAGCATCTGGCCTCTGCCGACAGGCCGCCGAACCCGAGCCTGGCCGAGGCGGCCGTCCGCGAAGCCCTGGAGGTGGCGGACCTGACGATCGGCGAATACGATCCGGGCATCACCGACCCGGCGCATGATGCGCTGCGCGTGGCGTGCTTCACCGTGGTGCTCACTGACCTGCTGCGCGCGGCGCGGACGTAGTAGGGGATATGCAGACTCTCGTCAACGGCAGCCCCGGGTCCCGCGAGACCTGGGAGGAGCTGGCCGAGCACAGTCTCACGCACGACGACCTGGGCAGCCCCATCGCCCTGGCCGGTCGCAACGGCACCCTTCGCATCGAGATCAACCCGGTCACCCACATGCCGCGGCTCATGGACGGCGATGCCCCGCTGCCCCGGTTCCCGCAGCGCGGCGAGCCCGGCTGGGACTGGCCATGACCGCCCGCTACCTGCTGACCGTCACCGACGCCGACGCCGCCCGGCTGGAGCGCTGGCTGGGCTTCCGCACGGTCATCCTCCCCGCCGCCGTCGGCGCGCACCAGCCGGTGACCATTGCCGGCCTGGACGCCATCACCGATGAGGAGGTGGAGTTCATCGCCCGTCGGCTGCGCACGTCCGGCCCGATCTACCACGCCGGGGGCCCGGGACGCCCCGGGCCTGCCGCCGTCACCGGCAGGGAGGCGGCGCGCTCCGAGCTGTCGAAGCTGCTCGGGGAGCTGTGGCGCGACAACCCGGTCGCGCGGTCCGCGCTGGATGAGATCCTGCGTGCCGCCGACGCCTACGCAGCCACGCCGCCGGACCCGAATCCAGTCCCGTTAAATTATTCTTGTCTTTACTCCAGTCAAGCGAACAGGTAGACTGAGGGCATGACAGCGACCTACGCGCCGACCAGGGCGCGGACCCAGCGGCAGGCACAGAGGCAGGCGAGCGAGTTGGACGGATCGAGTCACGCGGCGATCGGCTTTGTGGCCGGCATCGGCCTGGGCCTGCTCACCACTGCGGCCCATCACGGCAGCGTCGCCACCGCCGACGCCATCATCCGCGACGGGCTGTTCGGCTTCCTCACCGCCGGCCTGTCGCTGCTGCCGGACGCCGACCACCCGGACGCGTCTTTCGCGCACGCCGGCGGGCCGGTCTCGCACGTGGTCAGCCACGTCATCAGCCTGCTGTTCGGCGGGCACCGGCAGGGGTTCCACTCGATTTTCGGCGTCGGCGTCATGTGCGCGGTGACGGCGTCCTGCTCGCTGTGGTGGCCGAACCGCTGGGCGCTGGCCGGGCTGGCACTGCTGTTGGCCATCTGCATCGCCGCCGGGCTGCGGGCCACCCGGTTCGTCCGGCACAAGGCGGACGCGTTCGTGGTGGGGGCGGCCATCGCCGGGCTGTCGGTCTGGGTGGTGCGCGGCGACCTGTGGTGGCTGTGCGCGCTCGGCATGGCGCTGCACATCCTCGAAGACCTGAAGAGCGGGCACGGGTGCGCGCTCTTCTGGCCGATCCTGCGCCGGCGGTTCGGCGGGGACGGGCACCAGCCCGCGGCGGATCGCAAGGCCCAGGCGGACACGCCCCGCCGGGCGTCGGCCCCGCGCTCCGGCACCCGACGTCCCGCCGCGCGCAAGCCCGTCACGCCGAACCGTCCGGGTACGCTGCCGGTCCCGGCGCTGGCAAGCGGCAAGCGGCTCGCGTGGGTGACGGTGGCGCGCTGCACCCCGTGCGTCCTCGGGTCGCACGGCGACTGCGAGGACCCGAAATGCCCGTGCACGCAGGGCAGGCACCTCATCCGGCCGGGCGCGCCGCGGCCGCCGCGCGCCCCCGACCCGGAGGAGCCTCCGTTCTGATGCCCGCCGAATGGCTTCGGCAGGATGGCCGCAGGTGCCGACGCGGCGTCGAGCTGGCAGCTGACGCGCGCGAGCTGGCCCGGTACGGGGTCGGCCGGACTCAGGCGGCGGAGCGCCTGGGGGTCAGTGTGGACGCTCTCGACAGGGCGCTGGGCCGCCACCCGGCCGCTGACGGGGAAATAACCTCCGTCGCTTGACCCAAGTCAAGTCAGGTGGGTAGACTGGCGTTATCACACCGAGCGAAGGGCAGGCACCCGTGAAAAACATCTACGTGCTGAGCGGCCGGGGCGGGATCGACGAGGCTGAGGGCTTCGTGGTGGTGGCCGGCGACGAGCAGGAGGCCCGCCAGCTGGCCGCAGGCCGGCCGGGTGACGAGGGTGCGGACTTCTGGTT
>Ga0302324_100005143_pt1 | contig 28681 bp, 22 predicted proteins | sample Palsa_T0_1_FD_201949 | JGI IMG/M metagenome (GOLD analysis project Ga0302324, IMG submission 201949) | Peat permafrost microbial communities from Stordalen Mire near Abisko, Sweden - Palsa_T0_1 | ecosystem: Environmental > Terrestrial > Soil > Palsa > Peat permafrost | place: Sweden: Abisko...
GCCAGCGTTGCCTATGCGTTATCGGTACGCTTGGCATTCAAGGAACATCGCCTGACCGATCGGCGTGCTGAATTCCTGAGCTTCGTAGCGCTTGGCACCCTAGGATTGGCGATAAACGCCGCGATCATGGTGATCTCGGTCAACTATATGGGTCTAAATTATTTAATAGCCAAATGCGTCGCGGCTGGCTGTACGTTTATATGCAATTTTGCGGTCCGCCGGCAATTGTTATTTGTTCGACCCGCTTATGCGCCCGTGAGAGATTGAATATGACCCGAAGCAGCGGGAGTCCAAAAGTCGCGGTCATCGGCGGCGCAGGTCCCGCCGGCCTGACCTCTGCTTTGGAATTGCTGCGCCGCTCTGATATCCGGCCCGTTGTATTTGAATCCGACGTGCAGGTTGGCGGCATCTCTAAGACCATCAATTACCGTGGCAACCGAATGGATCTCGGCGGCCATCGATTCTTCTCGAAATCGGATTGGGTTATGCGCTGGTGGCAAGACATTTTGCCGGTAGCAGCCGACCAAATAGATGCAGACGGGGCGGTGCGGATTACCTATCAGCGGCAGTCGCGGGATTTGTTGCCGGAACGGCTGACCGCCTCGTCATCCGATGGGGTCATGTTGATTCGCGAACGCTTGTCGCGCATTTTCTACCGTCGGCGATTTTTTGATTACCCGTTGAAACTTAACGCCAGCACTCTTAGGAACATGGGGCTTCTGGAGAGTCTGCGCGTCGGATTGAGTTACGGCCAGGCGAGGGTTGTTCGGCGGACGCCAGAGAATTCGCTGGAGGATTTCTTCGTCAATCGATTCGGCGAGCGCCTGTATCGTACGTTCTTCAAAGACTACACTGAGAAGGTCTGGGGCGTCCCTTGCGCTGAGATATCGGCTGAATGGGGCGCGCAACGCATCAAGGGACTTTCGGTTACCAAGGCCATCGCGCACGCGGTAGCGACTCGCTTTCGCTTGCAGGGGGATACCGCGCAGAAGCAGACGGAAACGAGCCTCATAGAGCGCTTTCTCTACCCCAAGTTCGGGCCCGGACAGATGTGGGAGGAGGTGGCCCGCCAGATCAGCACAATGGGCGGTGAGATTCACCTACAACACCGGGTAGTTGCGATGGAGCGTAAGGGCGGTCAAATCACCGCCGCGGTTGTGAAAGATGAGATCCGCGGTTCCATCAGCACGATTCCTTGCGAATATTTCATTTCGACGATGCCGGTGCGGGATTTGACCGCGATGTTGCACCCCTCCGACGAGCAAGTCGCGCGCGTGGCGGACCGCCTGCCCTACCGAGACTTTATAACGGCTGGCTTGCTGCTGAATCGCATGAATCTCCGTGGTCCGGGTACACGTGCGAACGGCATGCCTCCGGACAATTGGATATACATTCAGGAGCCAGATGTGCGCATCGGCAGGCTTCAGGTGTTCAACAACTGGAGTCCCTCAATGGTTGCGAATCCCGACTGCATCTGGCTCGGCCTCGAGTACTTTTGCGGAGTTGGCGATGATCTTTGGTCCATGACGGACCCAGCTTTTATCGATTTTGCAGCTCTGGAACTCGAGAAGATTGGCATGATCGACCGCCGTCAGGTTATCGACGGCACGGTCGTCAGGGTTCCCAAAGCGTACCCGGCCTATTTCGGCGAGTATCGTCAATTCGGCAAGATTAGGTCTTATTTGGACTCGTTCTCGAATCTCTACCCGGTTGGCCGGAACGGGATGCACCGCTACAACAATCAAGATCACTCGATGCTTGCTGCTCGTGCCGCGGTATCTTCCATCCTCAACGCGGGCGAAGGCAAATCCGAGATCTGGGACATCAACACAGAAGGCGAGTATCACGAGATCATCGATGCGGTGGCGTGACAAAAATTGTCACTGACCGACGATTCGTGCTTATTTTGGCGCCTACTGAGCGCAGCATTAATTCAAAACTGTCTTCTAAAGGTATAAAACTATAGCTATATCATACAGTTACGTAACTATGCATCATTGGCACGATGCTTGCTTCGTTTAGCTCACCGGCTCGTGCCGTTGTTTCGAATCATGGATTCCGCTTTCGATATCAGGAGTTAATAAATGCTTAAGCAAGTTCAAAAGGGATTCACCCTCATCGAATTGATGATCGTGATCGCCATCATCGGTATTTTGGCCGCGATCGCCATTCCGGCGTACCAGAACTACACCATTCGTGCCCAGGTGACGGAAGGTTTGACGTTGGGTGACGGCTGGAAGACGGCGATTGCCGAGTACTACGCGAACACCGGCAACTGGCCCGTCCAAGGCAACCTCACCGGGACTTGCATATCGTCCGGTAAGTATGAAAGCGCCGTGACCGTAACAACCGGCGGCGTGATTGCAATCACCTACGGCGGCACTGCCGTCAATTCGAAGATCGTCGGCTGCACTCTGTCGATCGTGCCTTACACAAATGCCAACAACGACGTGTTGTGGGTGTGTGGTACGGCCACGCCTCCCCCGGCGGCCAGCGCGACGGTTGCCACGGGCGGTGCCGCTGCGACCACGGTCCTGCCGCAGTACTTGCCGACCTCCTGCCATTCATAAGGAACCAGAGGAACTTCTGGGCGGCCGTCCGCCCAGAATTCTTCGTGTCGGCATTAGGAAGCCTCTCATAAGAGAGGCTTCTTTTTAGCAAAACACTTAGGAATCCCCACATGATCAACAAACTCAGCCGCGGTTTCACCCTCATCGAATTGATGATCGTGATCGCCATCATCGGTATTTTGGCCGCGATCGCCATTCCTGCGTACCAGAACTACACCATTCGTGCCCAGGTGACGGAAGGTCTGACGTTGGGTGACGGTTGGAAGACGGCGATTGCCGAGTACTACGCGAACACCGGCAACTGGCCGGTCCAAGGCAACCTCACCGGGACTTGCGTATCGTCCGGTAAGTATGAGAGCGCCGTGACCGTAACAACCGGCGGCGTGATTGCAATCACCTACGGCGGCACTGCCGTCAATTCGAAGATCGTCGGCTGCACTCTGTCGATCGTGCCTTACACAAATGCCAACGGCGATATTCTCTGGCGTTGCGGCACGTCCGCCGCCCCCCCGGCGGCCAGCGCAACGATTGCCACGGGCGCTGCCGTTGCGACCACGGTGTTGCCGCAGTATTTGCCGACCTCCTGCCATTCGTAATAATTCAGAGGAACTTTTGGGTCGGCTTCCGCCCAGAATTTTCTTCCTCGGCACCAGGGAAGCCTCTCATTGGAGAGGCTTCCTTTTTAGAACGAGGCGCCTGCTGCGCTGCGGCAGACACTTCGAATCGCCTGTAGTTTGTCTCATAAGCGACGCTGATAGTGGGAAGAAAATCACGTCTAATCCGCTTACCAGTGTGCCACTATCGCCCACTAGCATTTGACAATTGATCGTCCGAACACACGCTGTACACTATCCCGTTTTCTAGAGCTGGAATACTCCTAAGTACATGAATGACAACGCAATAGCGACAGTTGGCGGCACCAGCCGAGCGGCACTGGGCGGCTTGGCGCAGCGGCTCGTCCAGGATGGTCTGGTGGAAGAAGCTTCCATGCAAGACGCCATCATCAAGTCGAAAGAAAAGCGGGTAAGTCTGGTCACGCAGTTGGTCGCCATGAACTTGGCGACCGCGCGAGATATTGCGATTTCGGCCTCGAACGAATTCGGGGTTCCCCTCCTGGATCTCGACGCCATCGCTCTCGATACGGAATCAATCCGGTCGGTCAGCGAAAAACTCATGCAGAAGCATCGCGTTTTGCCGCTGATGAAGCGCGGCAAGCGCTTATTTTTAGCGGTCGCGGATCCCACCAATCTGCACGCCCTCGATGAGATCCGCTTTCAAACGTCGATGAGCATCGAGTTTGTCGTCGTGGAGGACGACAAACTCCAAGCGGCTGTCACCAAGGCTATCGATCAAGCCGAAGCCGTGATGCCGAATCTCACCGACGATGACTTTGACCTCGAGAATCTTGAAGTCACCGGCGGCGATGATGAAGCCAATCCGGATGCGCTTGCCAGGGATGACGTTGAAGACGCCCCGATCGTGCGCTTCGTCAACAAGATATTGCTCGACGCGATCAAGAAGGGCGCGTCGGACGTTCATTTCGAGCCCTATGAGAAACTGTTTCGCATTCGCACCCGCCTGGATGGTGTGTTGAAGGAAGTGGCGCTCCCGCCCGTACAGCTCGCGGTTAAAATCGTGGCTCGGCTCAAGGTCATGGCCCGGTTGGATATTGCCGAGCGGCGTGTGCCGCAAGACGGCCGCATCAAAATGAGGCTGTCGAAGAACCGCGCCATCGATTTTCGAGTTAGCACCTGCCCGACCTTGTTCGGCGAGAAGGTAGTCACGCGTATTCTCGATCCTTCGAGCGCCATGCTCGGGATCGATGCGCTGGGCTACGAACCGGTACAGCGCGAGTTGTATCTCAAGTATTTGGCCAAACCTCAGGGTATGATCCTGGTAACGGGGCCCACCGGCAGCGGCAAGACCGTGTCGCTCTATACCGGGCTCAACATCCTCAATACCGAGGACTGCAACATCTCTACCGCGGAGGATCCGGCGGAAATAAATCTTCCCGGCATCAATCAGGTCAACGTCAACAACAAGGTCGGCCTGACGTTTGCATCCGCGCTTCGCGCGTTCCTGCGCCAGGATCCAGACGTAATCATGGTCGGCGAAATTCGCGACTTGGAAACTGCTGAGATAGCCATAAAAGCGGCTCAAACCGGCCACTTAGTATTGTCGACCTTGCACACCAATGACGCTCCACAGACGCTGACGCGTTTGGTCGATATGGGGGTAAAGCCATATGCAATCGCGACATCGGTGAGCCTCATCATCGCGCAGCGGCTCGCCCGCAAGCTCTGTAACAACTGCAAGCAGCCGATTGACCTGCCGGCGGAAGCAGCAAAAAAGGAAGGCTTTGAGGACGAGGATATCGCGAGGGGAATCAGAGTTCATCGAGCGGTCGGCTGCAGCCAGTGCACGGACGGTTATAAAGGCCGCATGGGTATTTACCAGGTGATGCCGGTGACGGATACCATAGGCCGCATCATCATGGAAGGCGGCGGCGCGATGGACATCGATGACCAAGCCACCAAGGACGGCGTGTGGAATCTTCGGCGCTCTGGATTGAGCAAGGTCAAGGACGGTATCACGAGCTTGGAAGAAATCAACAGCGTTACTATCGACTAGTCAAATTGGGATAAGGATTGATCATGGCTGTATCCGCGACTGTTGCAAAGAAAGATATCCAATTCATTTGGGAAGGCAAAGATAAGCGCGGCCATAAGGTACGCGGCAAAGCCCTGGCGGCAAACGAAGCCGCGCTCCGAGCGGACCTGCGGCGACAGGGTGTTGCCGCCACTCGCGTTAAAACCCAGAGCAACCTGTTCAGGAGCGGGGGCAAGGTCAACGCAGAGGACATCTCGATATTTGCCCGCCAATTGGCGACGATGATGGCCGCGGGCATTCCAATGGTTCAGTCCTTTGAAATCGTTGGCAACGGCCACGAAAAGCCCGCGATGCAGAAGCTGATTCTCGACATCAAGGCCAACATCGAAGGCGGATCCACTTTGCACGAATCGCTCGCGAAGTTTCCGCTGTATTTCGATGATCTATTCGTAAATCTGGTCGAGGCGGGAGAACAAGCCGGTGCTCTTGAGACTCTTCTGGACAAGATCGCTACATATAAAGAAAAGACCGAAGCACTCAAGAAGAAGATCAAGAAAGCGCTGTTCTATCCGGCCGCGGTAATGATCGTGGCTGTGGTGGTTACGATTATTTTGCTGATCTTCGTGATTCCGCAGTTCGAAGAGCTCTTCAAAGGGTTTGGTGCCGACTTGCCGGCATTCACCCAAATGGTCGTTAACTTGTCTCGCTTCATCCAACATCAGGGATGGTGGATGGGCTTGTTGGTTATCGCCGCCGGGTTTGGGTTCATGTATCTATATAAACGGTCGAGGAACATGCAACGTGGTCTCGATCGAGTCATGCTCAAATTTCCGATCATAGGTCCCATTCTTCAGAAGTCGGCCATTGCCCGATTCTCACGCACCCTGTCGACCATGTTCGCTGCTGGTGTGCCCTTGGTCGAGGCGATGGGCTCGGTGGCCGGGGCCACGGGAAACATTGTGTATGAGGAAGCGACGCTGCGCATGAAGGACGAAGTCGCAACTGGCCAGCGTTTGCAGAAGGCCATGGACAACGTGGGATTGTTTCCGAATATGGTCGTACAGATGATCGCGGTCGGCGAGGAATCGGGTTCACTCGATACTATGTCTGCCAAGGTGGCTGAGTTCTACGAGGCAGAAGTCGACAACGCTGTCGACAGCATGTCCAGCCTGCTGGAACCCTTGATCATGGCGATTCTGGGCATCCTGGTCGGCGGCATGGTCATCGCGATGTACCTTCCGATCTTCAAGCTCGGTCAAGTCGTCGGATAAGGCGCTAAGTCCGCCGGGCGGGTCCGGTTCGGGCATGCTGAGCGAGATCGCCACTCTATTCGCCATGAACCCGCTGTTTTTTGCGGGTTCGGTATTCGTGCTTGGGTTGGTTGTTGGCAGCTTTCTGAACGTTGTCATCTACCGCGTGCCCATCATGTTGGAACGCGAATGGCGGGTTCAGGCTGTAGAAATACTTGCCACTCCCACACCCGCACCGGAACAGCCTTTCAATCTCAGCACTCCGCGCTCCGCTTGCCCGTCCTGCAAAGCGCCCATCAAAGCGTGGCAAAACATCCCTATCATCAGCTGGCTGGGACTGCGCGGACGCTGCGCGGCCTGCGACTCAAAAATCTCGATTCGGTACCCCCTGGTCGAACTGACCACCGGTTTGCTCTCGGTCTGGGTGGCGTGGCACTTCGGATTCGGAGCATCCGCACTTTGCGCCCTGTTCGTCACGTGGACGTTGATCGCATTGACGGGCATCGACATCGACCACCAACTCTTGCCTGATACCCTGACTTTGCCTCTGATGTGGGTTGGTCTCCTGGCGGCTATTTTCGTAGGGCCCATGGCGGGGATTGCACTGCCCGTGTCAGCACAAGACGCCATCATTGGCGCCGCCGCTGGCTACCTGAGTCTCTGGCTGGTGTATCACCTCTTCAAGCTGTTGACTGGAAAGGAAGGCATGGGCTACGGGGACTTCAAGCTGTTCGCCGCTCTCGGTGCCTGGCTGGGCTGGAAGGTGCTGCCTTTGATCATCTTGCTCTCTGCGGCGACGGGCGCCCTGCTCGGGATACTCATGATCATGCTTCGTGGGCGCGATAGAGCCGCCCCCATGCCCTTCGGCCCCTATCTTGCGGCTGCGGGTTGGCTCGCCATGATGTACGGTGATTCGCTCGTCAGCGGCTATCTACGCATATCCGGCCTCAGGCATTGATGCATGCCGCCACGCCTGCGAATCGGGCTTACCGGCGGCATCGCCAGCGGCAAAAGCACCGCGGCACATAGATTTTCGGAACTCGGCGTTCCTGTCATCGACGCGGATGAGGCTTCCCGCGCGGTCGTCGTGCAGGGTAGCCTCGGCCTGGAGCAAATCGTACGACGATTCGGGCCAGAGGTGGTCACCGCCAGCGGCGAATTGGATCGACGGGCCCTCAGAAATCTGATCTTCAGCGATGCAGCTGCGCGATCTGATTTGAACGCCATTCTGCATCCTTTGATTCGAGTGCACATGGAGAAACAGGCCGCTGCCGCGGCGGGCCCTTACCTAGTCATGGCCATTCCGTTATTGGTCGAGGGCGGCCGTCAGCGCGACAGGTTGGATCGCGTTGTCGTGGTCGATGTAGACGAGGCCGTCCAACTGCAGCGCCTGACGGCACGTGATGGCAGCACTGAGGAGCAGGCTCGCGCTATCCTCGCAGCACAGGCGAGCCGCAATACACGATTGAGTGCTGCCGACGATATTCTGACCAACTCGGGTACCGTCAGTGAATTGCGACAGGCGGTTGATCGGCTGCACCAGCGCTACCTGCAACTCGCGCGGCAAAACCAAGGTTTACCCTAGCCCTCCCGTTGGCTCAGAATAGGCCGATGAATTCATACCCAGATTCGCAAAGCCAAGCCGAACTCGAGACTGCCCCCGTTGTTTACGAGCAACCGCTCAACGAGCGCATGCGAACCTTCTTGCGCCTGGAATTCCTTTACATGCAGGCGACTTATCACAGTGAGTCGGCAAATCCCTGGAGCACGCGCTCCGCTGTCGCAAGTCTGCTTGAAATTCTTGCCATCACCGCGCGAGGCGACTCGCGCAACGAGGTGCTCAAGGAGCTCGAGCGTCAAGTCAACATTCTCAAGGAATATCAGACCAAAACCGGTGTCGACCCCAGCCGCCTGAAGTCACTCATGGCCAACTTGGTCAAGCTGCGCAATGACCTGTCAACGATCGGCGGCAATTTTATGACACCCCTGCGCGATTCGGAGTTCTTGAGCGCGATCAAACACCGTAGCGCCATTCCCGGCGGTACTTGCGATTTTGATCTGCCGGATTATTCGTACTGGCTGAATCGGCCGGCAGAGGTGCGCGGGGCCGAGTTCGGTAGCTGGCTTGCCTTGATCCGACCGTTGTGCGACGGCATAGTGGAGCTTCTGTGGCTGACGCGCCAAAACGCCAAGCGAAAATCGGAAATTGCGCAAGGCGGTATTTTCCAACTGCAATTCGATCGTGAGCACCCCTGCCAATTGGTGCGAGTGACCTTGCCGCCGAGCACGGACCTGTTTCCCGAGATCAGCGGCAGCCAACACCGATGCACGATTCGTTTTCTCAACTGGCTGGACGCGACCAAGCGGCCGGTGCACGTTGAAACGGATATCCCGTTTCTTCTGACCTGCTGCGCCTAAGCGATCGAAGGCGCATGGCGACGATCGTCAAATGTCCTCAATGCGGCCGCCGGGTGCCCTGGTCGCCCGAATCGGCGTATCGTCCTTTCTGCAGCAATCGCTGTCGCTTGATCGATTTGGGCGCCTGGCTCACCGAGCAGCACAAGATACCTGACGAATCGCCGGAGGGCGGCGACGATCCCTCCGCACGCCCTTCCGAGGAGAGTTAGCTCGTGCGGGCGGATTTTTGGCGGGAGCGTTGGCGCGACGGCCGTATCGGAGTCCACCAGAGTTCGGTTGCGCCGTCATTGATGAACTGACCAGATTGTGACTGAGCTCACCATCGATCGCCTTTTCGATCCTCCGGCCCTGTCGGGACCGTCGATAATGGGCATACAAGTGTCTCCGGACGGTACCCGAGTGGCCTACCTGAAAGGAAAGCCACATCAGAAAGATCGGCTGGATCTCTGGGAATATAGTCTCCGCGACGGGCGCACGCGCTTGTTGGCCGATTCCGATGTTCTGTCGCCGCAAGCTGAAAGACTTTCGGATGAGGAATTGGCGCGGCGTGAAAGACAAAGGACGGCGGCGCTATCCGGCATATTAGAGTATTCCTTTGCGCCGTCCGGCGATGCATTATTGTTTCCGGTTGCTGGCAGGCTCTTCTATCTCTCGCTTGGTCATACATCGAACTCCGCGCTTGAAATTGCGCCCGCGGGAGGACCTGTTACGGATGCCGCTGCGTCCCCTGCCGGCAATTATGTGGCTTATGTGCGCAACCAAAACCTCTATGTGTATGACCTTGCAGCCAAGCAAGAGGCAGCCCTGACCATCGACGGGGGCGGCCCCATAAAAAACGGGATGGCTGAGTTCGTCGCGCAGGAAGAGATGGACCGCGCCACCGGTTACTGGTGGGCGCCGGATGGGCGGCACATCGCGTTCGCCAGAGTTGATGAAACTCCCGTCGCCATTACGCAGCGCTTCGAAATCGCCGCCGATAACATCACGACTTATCCGCAGCGTTACCCAGCCGCAGGTCAAGCTAACGTATTGATACGCCTCGGCGTCATCGATGTTCACGGGGGCCACATCACATGGATCGATTTGGGAACCGATACGGATATTTACGTGCCGCGAGTCGAATGGCTGCCCGACGCTAAAACGCTCGCAATTCAACGGGAGAGCCGCAACCAGCGGCAGCTGGATCTGCTGTTCGCGGACGTTGCGACGGGAAAAAGCCGCATCGTGCTCACGGAGACGGGCAAGTTTTGGATTGACTTAAATAGCGAACTGACATTTCTCAAGCAATCGCGGGAATTCATCTGGTCGTCCAGCCGCGACGGCTATCAGCATCTGTATCTGTACGATTACCATGGGCGCTGTCTTAGGCAGATCACCTCTGGCGCCTGGAATGTGGATGATTTCCGGCATCGTGCGATCAAGGGAATTGACGAATCTGCCCGCCTGGTCTATTTCACCGCCACTGAAAAGACGCCGACGGAACGGCATCTATACAGCGCTTCTCTCGACACTTTGGATCCGTGCAAAGTCACCCGGATCTCACGAGAGGATGGTGTCCACGAAGTCACCATGGCCAAGGACACGCGTTATTACGTCGATACCTTCAACAGCAGCGCTCAGCCGCCTCGAGTGACCGTGCGGTCGCTGGACGGGGCCTTTGAAGCTGCATTGCTCGAAAATCGCTTGGATGCGAATCACCCCGCTTCTCCCTACCTCGCGGACAATTCGCCGGGAGAGATCGGCACGCTAATCGCTGCGGACGGGCAAACGCTTTTTTATCGACTTTATAAGCCGGCGAACTTCGACGGCGCCAGGCATTATCCCGCAATCGTCGACGTTTACGCAGGTCCCGGCGTACAGCGTGTTTTGAACAACTGGTCCGGCAGCTCATTCACGCAAATTCTGACGCGCGCGGGGTTTGTGGTCTTTCAACTGGACAACCGCGGTTCCGCGTTTCGGGGCGCTCGATTTCAATCGCCGATTCACGGCAAGCTGGGCGATATTGAAGTGGCCGACCAAGTCCAAGGGGCGCGCTGGCTGGCATCCCGGGCCTATGTCGACGCGACGCGAATCGGCGTATGGGGTTGGAGTTACGGCGGATACATGGCGTTGATGTTGATGTTCAAGGCCCCTGATGTATTCAGCGCCGCGGTGTCGGGAGCGCCCGTCACCGATTGGACCTTATACGATACGCACTACACGGAACGGTACTTGGGCCGTCCCCAGGACAACTCCGCGGGTTATGCGGCCAGTTCCGTCCTGGGTTACGCGTCCAGCCTGAAAGGATCACTATTGCTGATGCACGGCATGGCGGACGACAATGTGTTGTTCCTGCACAGCACGAAGCTGCTTCGAAAGCTGCAGGACCTGGGTAAAGAATTCGATGTGATGGTATACCCTGGGGCGAAACACGGGCTTATCAGGCAGAACGAAGGGCGTCACGCCTATGCAACGATGCTCGCGTTCTTCAACAAATCCCTGAAAAAGTAAGGGCCCAGGACCCCTACGGTCCCATTCTGCGGAACGAAAACTTACTGTGCAACACGAATGTAATGGCTACCGATAAGCCAAGCACCAATGCTTGCGCCGCCAACGGATTCATGTGGCCGATTTGCACGAATGCGTACAAACCCGCCATCCCGAATCCCAATACGGCCGCCTGGCTCAAGTTAAATCTTAGGAAACTCGCCGCAACGCCGCCCGTTGCTCGGAACACTAGCCAACGGTGTGTGGCAAATGCATTGACTACGGAAACGGCATAGGCGATTAACGCGACAATCAGATAATTGACGCGAGGATTGAGTAATACATACAGAACGACGAACGCCGCATAACCGAACGCAGTGTTGTATGCGCCCGCCGCAAGAAAGCGCAGGTTTTGCGGCAGGCGCCACCATAGCCCCATATCAAGGCTCATGATCGGCCTGCGCGCAGTCAAAATTGAGCCGCTCTCGTTCTATCACCCACGGGCGGGGATGTATCTGCGCATGGATAGCCCCAATATATTCACCCAAAATTCCCACAAAAAACATCTGAACCGACCCGAAGAAGAACACGCCGATCAGCACCGGCGCTTGCCCCAGCGCAAAACTGTCCCAAAAAATTAGTTTCGCAATGAGATAGCCGACAGCCACGAGAAAACTGAGCAAACTTAAAACGAAGCCCGCCATGGTAGCGAGCCTTAGCGGCACCCGCGAATGGCTAACAAGCCCCATCATTGCCGCATCATACAAGGCGTAGAAGTTATTCTTGGTCACACCATGCTGACGCTGCGGCTGAATGAATGGCACCTCCGCGCGTGCATAGCCAAGCTCCGCGATCAGCCCGCGCAAATATGGGCGACGGTCCGGGATTTTCCGCAGCGCCTCGATTACCTCGCGGTCATATAAGCCGAATCCCGTGAAATTATCGATCAAGGGCGTTTCCGATATCCGGTTCAGCAAGCGGTAATAGGACCCTCGCAAAAAGAACATCAACCTCGATTCTCGGCTTTGCGGCTTGACCCCGATGACAACCTTGAATCCATTGCGCCAATGACGTACGAACTCAGTCAACAACTCGGGGGGGTCTTGCAGGTCGCAGGCCATGCATATCAATGCGTCTCCGGGACTCTCGAAAAATCCGTGCAGCGGAGAACGAAGTACCCCGAAATTGCGAATGTTGAAAATGACCTTTACGTTTTGATCGCGCTGCGCCAATTCGCGCAGGCGCTTTTGCGTCGTATCGGTGGAAGCATTGTCGATAAACACCACTTGAAATCGTATATCAGGAAGTTGCTGAAATACGCCGCACAGCCGTTGATGCAAAATTTCGACATTTTCCTCTTCGTTGTAGCAAGGCACGACCACGGAAATCAATGGCCGCGTCATTCTCGCAGCCTCGTTTTAGGTACGGCATAACAGACCAAATCCCACGACTCGGGGACGAATGGCCTCAAATATTGTCTGTACCCGGGATGCATTGCAGCGATCTGTAAGGGGACGTCCCAAAGATGATTTTGCGAATGGTATACGCAGATCGACAGGATTGGCGCGTGACTGGCAATTGTTCGCTGCGCTCCTCTCAAGGCCGCGGGTTCCGATCCCTCGATATCCATTTTGATCCACGTCGGGGCTTCGGTGAGTTCCTCATCGAGCGCCACTGCGCGGACACGGACACCCTGCTTGGCGACAGCCGAAGCCGCTGTACCGGTCTCCGTGAAGAACAACCATCCGGCTCGATCGTTGAGTGCAGCATCGGAACAGACCAGGCGGGCGCGGATGCCCTCAGGTGCACTTGCGGCGAAGTCACAAAGTCTTCGGAAGTTGCTTTGATCGGCTTCGAAGGCGTAGATCCTCTTGAAGCGTCCTTCGGCGTGGCCGATAAACGCCCGCACCGTATCCCCATCGAATGCTCCGCAATCAATGAATACCTCGTCGTCGGAAATATCTACAAGATCGCGAGGATAGTAGATCTCCTCTTTGAGTGGCGGCGGCAAGTTGTCGAAGTCCAACCAGAGGCGCCAGCGCACCTGAGCCACATACTCTGCGCGCGATGCGTCATCGGTCCAAAGATCGAATGCGGCACGAACCGCGTCGGCCCGGACCAGCACATGATGCGGCAGATCCAACGAATAATGAGGCAGCACGCGCGTATGATATTTCCAGAACAACGCGCCGAAATCTACGACGTTGAGACAGCCCGCGTCGAGCAGCGGCTGACGTCTCTGCTTCATCGTATCCGTGCCTTCGCCGCGCCAAATTGCGATACAGAAGGAGGCGGAGTCGCCGAACTGTCGAGCCCCGTCATACGGAGAGAGCACGGGAATGCCCCGCACCTGTGAACCCCATAGCGCCTCGTTGTTATCCACAAACGCCAAGGGCTCGACGCCGTCCGCGCGTAATGCCGCCAGCGCCTTGCGCCCAAGATTGCCGGCACCGAACAAAACCAACCGATTGCCGAATTGTTTGGTCGCCTTATCAAAGGTTGTGCGCTCTCGCTGATGCGCCTCTTCGACCGTCTCGATCAGAAGCCTATCGAGTTCCCTGCGTTGCGCTTCCTCTCCGGCTACCATGCAGAGCGTCCTCCATCGATCGCCAGCACTGCGCCGGTCATGTAAGAGGAGGCATCCGAGCACAGAAACGTTATCGCCCCTTGATACTCATCCTGTCTCGCCATTCGACCCAAGGGAATTCTCTCGGCGATGCGCTTCAGAAACACAACGTCCTGCCCATTCTCGACACCCCCTGGGCAAAGCGCATTGGCCCGCACGCCGGACGTCGCCCAATAGGTCGCAAGATATCTTGTAAGTCCGATCAATCCGGTCTTCACGACGGAATACGAAACCGGCTTGACCGGTTGGGACTGCGCCGAGTTGCCTTCGATCGCATAAAGGCGCTGATCCGGGGCGATCAACGCGAGATCCGAGGAGACATTGACAATCACGCCCTTGCCGCGCCGAGCCATTTCACCGCCGAAGACCCGGCTGCAAAGCATTGCTCCGGTCAACCCAACCGCGAGATCTGCGTGCCAGCTATCCAGGGGGAAGTTTTCCAAGCGACTGTTGTCCAAGCCGCCTGCGTTTTCCACCTTTGGATTGTTCGCGGCATTGTTGATGAGAATGTCGAGGCGCCCATGTTGCGCGACTATCTTTGCAAGCGCCTCTTGAATGTCCTTCTCGCTTGTAATGTCGCACTCTACACACTCGACCGCAAAACCTGTGCGAGCCCGTAGCTCAGCGGACCCCGGCGCAATAATGTCCAGCAGAATGGGGATACCCCCCGCGCGATGGATGGCTTGCGCGTGCTGCAAGCCGAGCATCCCGGCGCCCCCGGTGATGACCGCTACGCGATCCGAAAGGTCAAATACCGCCGCTGTCATATCGGTTCGCTCATTTCAATCGGGCCGCCCGTGTCCATCGACCGCCGGATCGCCAGGGCCATTTCAAGGCTTTGAAGGCCATCCGCAAGATTGACGGGAACCTTGCAGCCGTTTTGAATTGCATCCACGAAGCAGCTCAACTCCTCCTCGAACATGGAGTTTCGCTGGAACGTAGGGAAGGATCTGGTCACGAGTTTCTCGCCGGACGAGCCGAATAATTGAACCGTCAGGGCAATCAAATCAACCTGCAACTTGCCGCGCTGGCCGACGATTTCGAACTGTCTCGCAGGCGGCCGCTGCAAGTAATCTTGATGAAGGTGCGCCACCATACCGTCATAACTAAGAAGCGTCGATGCCACGTCCTCAACGTCTATTTCTAGATCGCTCAGGTGGCCGCCTATCGATACCACGCGTTTAGGACGGCCAAAGAGCCAGAACATCAGATCCAATTCATGAATTTGTGTAATGACGACGCCCCCTCCCAGCACACGCTTCGATGCGTACATGCCTCGGTAGTCCTCGTAGCTATGCCAGCCCGGCAGGTATTCACCCACGACCGCGCGGCAGGCTAGAGGGCGGCCAATCCTGCCCTCGGCAAGGATTTGCTGCGCCGCTATGATGCAGGGATGGAATCGCAGTTGGTACGCAATCATGCAAACAAGCGAGTTGCGGCGCACTATCTCGCTGAGCTGCCCGACTTGGTCGAGTGAATGGGACACAGGTTTTTCGATCAAAAGATGGCATCCCGACTCGGCCGCGGCCAAAGCCACCGGCATGTGCAGGCTGGTCGGGTTGCAGATCAACGCGGCAATTGGCCGCTGCTCAAGGGCAGCATCGAGCGAATCGAATGAGCGAATACCGTAACGCTGCTCCAATCCGTCGACGCTTTCCACTTGCAACGAGTCCGTGAGTATCGGGCTCGTGCGCCGCACCCGATAAGCAATGATCTCACATTTATCGCCGAAGCGCGTCCGCAGGTTGCGCACGTGACGTTGACCGATTCCACCGAGGCCAATCACCAGGAATTTCATGATGGTTGCAGCAGCCGGATCCATTGGAGCGACGTCGCGACGTTCTTTTTTGCCCAGTCGAGTTCATCGCCATCAACACCTCGGGCTACCTGCAGGATGAAATCGCCGCAGTAGTCGGTGCGAGCAAGAGCACCGAACAGCGCCTCGAAATCCGCATCGCCTTCACCCAGAGGCACGGTTCCCGCGCCTAGTTTGCGATCCTTGATGTGTACGCTCCCCACACGGGCCCCATACGCGGAGAATTCGTCTTCGGGTCGATAACCAAGCGAGGCGCTGTTGCCCGAGTCGTAATTGACCCTGACGCGCGGATGGGGCAGTCGGGCAAGCAATGCGGCAAAATCTGCCGGCGAAAGCGCCGCTTCCAGATGCAATTCGACCTGGGTCTCGTCCAATAAGCCCGCTAATGAGTTGATTCCCGTAGCGACAACGTCTACGTCCGCAGGCGTGCGTATCGCGGCAGCATCCACAAACGGCACCACGACCCGACCGATCGACAGCAATGCGCAGCGCTTCATCAGCCACCGCAGTCGTTGCCAACGGTCCTGCGCCGTCGCCTCATCGATTCTGATCAGCGGGAAATCCATGAACCAGTCTGCGCACACCGACTCGACTTGCACGCAATGTCTGGCACATAAGCTTTTAAGCTCATCGATCCCGGAATCGGTCGCCAGCGGGTTGGTGTCCTCGCCGTAAGCGTCGTATATCCATTCGATGGTATTCAATCCCGCGGCGGCCGCCAGCGGAAATTCCTCGCGCCAACGAGACTTTGGGAAGCACTGAAATCGCTGTGCTTCCGGCGGAACCAAGCGGCCTTGCATGATTCCCAGCTTCATGGCTACTCGAGCGGCTCTATGATCATGTTCTTCAAGAATTCTTCTCTCGGCAAGAAGGGCCACAGGTCTTCCAGCGGCTTGGAGTAAAGCGAGCCGTCGGGGCGCTGCGCCGACGAAAGGCTCGGCACGCGGGCTTCGTCTGGTCTACTTACGACATCGCAGACGACGGGCCCTTTGATCTCGAGCACCCGCTGCAACTGTCCGCGCAAATCCCGCTGACTATCGATTTTAACGGCTTGAATGCCGTAGGCTGATGCGACTGGTCCAATGTCAGGCAACGTCATGCCGCTCCGCGCATCAGCGCCGGTCTGACGGCCGAACCAACGCTGCTGACTGGTACGAATCGAGGAATAGCCGTCATTGTTGAGGACAAATATCTTAATTGGCAATCGCAGGCGGCTGATCGTTGCAAGCTCTTGGATATTCAATTGAATACCCCCGTCTCCGTCCACCAATATAGTTTCGCGAGAATCGCTCGCCAAACAAGCGCCGATCGCAGCGGGCAGACCGTAGCCCATCGCACCGAGCGCCGTCGTGTGATACAGGCGCTGCTCCCGTTTCAAGCGCAACGCATGCTGAAATATTTCAATGCCTGCGCCTGAACTTCCGGAGACAATCGGTGTCCCCTCGGGCAAAATTTCCGAAAGGCAATCAGCGAGAAAATACGTGCTCACCATGCCCTCTTCTGTTTTGTGCTCGGGGAGCAGCACCGGATAGCGTTCCTTCCATTGAGCACATCGCTCTGCCCACTCCGGCCGATCCGGCTGCGTCCCGGCATCGGTTGCCCGGAGTAGCGCGACGATGAAGTCTTTCGCATCACAGCAAACGCTCAAATGCAGATGACTGCCGAGCTTGGCGATTTCGGCCGGGTCGATATCGACCATTATCTTTTTGGCAGCGCGCGCCAACCGCTCCGGGGCATACCCGGTTATCGTGAAATCGAGTCGTGCGCCTATTGCGAGCAGGAAATCCGCGTTTTGAAGCGCGAAGTTGACGCCGCGGGGCGCCACGGTCCCAGGCTTGCCGATCAGACTCTTCTCATCGTGGGCAAACATGTCTATGGCCAGCCAGGTCAGCAGCACCGGTACCTTCAGGACGCGGACCAACTCCCGGAATTCCTGCTGCGCATGCGCCAGGCGAACGCCGTTGCCTGCCAGGATTACCGGACGTTTCGCATTGCTCAGCAGGCGGAGAATACTGCCAATCTTGCCGACCATATCCTTTGGCGGACGGCGCTTGCGCGGCGCTCGAAATCCGGACAACGCGTTTTCGTCGATGGTCGCGCCTTGGACGTCGAGCGGAATATCGATCCAGACCGGACCAGGACGTCCCGATTTTGCGAGAAAAACCGCTTTCTCCAAATGGAAACGAATGCTCATGGGGTCGGTGACCAACCGAGCGTACTTGGTCATGCCCTTCACAGCGCTGATGATGTCCACTTCCTGTACGCCCATTTGGCGCACACCTGACTTACCCTTAAGATCCGGCCGCTTGACCTGTCCCGAGATGAACAGGCATGGGGTCGAATCGAGCCATGCGCCGGCCACGCCGGTTATTGCATTGGTCCCGCCGGGGCCGGTCGTGAACATCGCGACGCCGATGTTTTCCGTGGCCTTTGCATAGGTCTCGGCGCACATCGCGCTCGCCTGTTCGTGTAGATTGCAGATCCACGTCAACGACTTGCTTTGGCCGAGTGAGTCATTCAGATGCATGGCGCCCCCGCCGGGAACCATGAACACATGCCGGACCTTCAACGCTTCTATGAACTGGATGACGTAGTCGGAGAGCTTCATGGCGAAATCACAATTTGACGCTCATTTGCCGTTCTTTCGCCGACAAAATCATCTCGACCAACTGCCTCACAGCGCCATTGCCTCCGGCGCGGTCAAGAAGCACCGTGACCGCTGCTTTGACGGGAGGCTGCGCATTGGCCGGGGCCGCGCTTAAGCCTGCGATGGCGAGGGCCGACAGATCATTTATGTCGTCCCCGATGTATGCCATGCGTGTCAACGGAATATTCGTGCTTTCCGCGAACTGTTTCAACGCGAGTCCTTTTTGTTTACAGCCCTTCGCAACATGGCGAATGTTGAGCTTTGCGGCAAAGCGATCGACCAATATGCTGTCTTCGCCGGAAATCAACCCAAGGGTTAATCCTGCTTGGCGGGCGCGCGAAAGGCCCATTACATCCTCAAACGAAAAGCTTTTGGATTCTTCGCCCGAAGTGCTCCAGATGAAGGTTCCGTCGGTGAGAACCCCATCGACGTCCATGAATAGTGCCTCGATCGAAGCGAATCGATCAGAGTCCGACACGGCGTAGCTTCTCCATGATGGGAACTTCCCGCTCGAATAGCCGTTTCTTGCCGTCGCCCAGCGAAGTTTCCACCAATCGAATATCACGAACCAACCGCTGCATGCCGTTTGGTTCGAGCGACGCGGCTTGATCGCTTCCCCACATCGCGCGATCAAGGGTCAAATGCCGCTCGACCATACACGCCCCCAACACGACTGCGGCTACGCTTGAAGCGATGCCGGTTTCATGCCCGGAATAGCCCACGGGAACGCTGAACCGTTGAGCCAGCACCGGGATGACCTTTAAGTTCAACTCCTCGTAGCTGGCCGGATAAGTGCTGGTCGCATGCAGAACAATAAGCTGCTCCCGCCCGAGCACCGAGATCGCGTGATCGATTTGCGCCAAGGTGCTCATTCCCGTCGACAATATTATCGGCTTCTTCGTGGCACGGATATGGCGCAGCAAATTATCGTCCGTCAAGCTCGCCGAAGCTACCTTGTGGCAGGGAACATCGAATTCCTCGAGGAAATCCACCGATCCTTCATCCCAAGGCGAGGCGAACCATTCGATGCCTGCGTTTTTGCAATGAGAATCAATTTCTTTATACTGCTCTTTGCTGAACTCAAGTGCTCTTTTGAGGTCGCCGTTGGTATCTCCAAATGGACTCTCACGCACACGTGCAAGCTCTGCTGCCGTATATACGACATCGACCGTACGTTTTTGAAATTTTACCGCGCTGCATCCGGCAGCGACGGCGACATCGATGAGTCGCCTTGCCAGCTTCAAGTCGCCGTTGTGGTTGATGCCTATTTCCGCGACCACGTAACAAGGGTTGCCTCCCCCAATCATTTGCTCGGCAATCTTTACGTTCATTTCTAATCTCCTTTACGATGTACTTGCGCATGCTGGTTGCATGCGATCGGCCCGTAAAATCTCATCATGTCACTGCCGGGCGCACGTGCGCCCGGTACCAAGCCGCAGTTCGGGCGATTGCGGACTCAAGCCCGACTCTTTGAGACACGTTGAGTTCTCTTGCAAGACGGCTGGTATCGGGGACGTATTGATCGCCTGGGTCCGACCTGTCACCCTGGATAATCACGCCGGATCCCCCAACTACCTGGTTCACACAGTGCGCCACCTGTTCAATCGTAAATCCCTTGTCGGAGCCCACGTTGTAGGGCCTGCCAGACGCCCCCTCAGCAAGTATCGCCAGCAGTGCGCTGATGAGATCGGACATGTACAAATATGACCGCATTGGACGGCCGTCGCTTTTTACGAGGATCGGCGATCCACGGACCGCATCGGCGATGAAGTTCCCGATGGCGAAATGCCTGTCAAACGGCATATGCGGCCCCACAAATGCGAAACAGCGCGCAATTCGCGTCGGCATGCCCTCGCCCGCAGCGATTGCGCACAACTGTTCGGCCGCACGCTTCCCCTCCGCATAGCAGTTTCTCATGATCGAAGGGTCGGGGCCTCCGGATTGACTTTCGCTGAAGCGATACCCTGGGGTTTTCGGGGATCCATAGATTGCACCCGAGCTCACGAGTAGAAAGCTCTTGCATTGTGGACCCGCCGCCGCAATCACTCGACGCGTACCGTCGATTACTGTGTCAAATAGATGCCGCTGCGCCCCAGGATCCGGACCTGCCGTCGTATCCGCCGCTGCGTGAATCACGTGGGAGAAGCCGCTGCGTGAAACTTCCAGGTTTCGCACGTCGGCCTCTATCCAGCTTATACGGCGATCCCCTGCAAAGCCGCGAAATCGACTTAGGAATCGCCCCGGATTGCGGGATACGGCGACAATCTTTAGCTTCAGGCTCAATAAGTCGTCGGCGGCGCATATCGCATCCAATAACCAGACGCCGAACCATCCCGTGGCGCCAGTGATCATGATCGATGCGCCGGCAAGCGCGCGCAGGTGGCGCTCGCTTACGCCTATCAAGGCATGCAACTCGCGGGGATCCAGGCCGGATCGCGAGCTTGCCACGGTTGACATGACTTCATCCATTCGATTTCGACCCTAGTCGTACAGCAAAACGACAGGCTGCTTGGTGATACCGGGGAGAGCATCGCGAATCTCGTGGCGCGAGTTGAAGGTCGAGATGATTATCGAGCATCCCGGGAAGTCCACAACGCCGCTCGGCGGCAAAATGCGACAGTCGCCGATCGTGCCTCCATGCAGATGAGGATTTCGGTCGAATACCGCGAGTATCTTGGCCCGCGAGAGAGCCGGGGAATTCGCCAGCAGGCGCGCCGTGTGGTTGCCCGCTCCATATATCAGGACCGGGCTTTCGGTAGCCGCAGCGAGCTTTCTTTCGACACCTTGCATGCACTTTTCGGAGCGCGACACATACGATTTCACGGCTTCCGCAGAATTTACCCGGCTTGGCGTGCTGCACGAGACCGGGTTCGGCAACTCCTGCGTTCCACCAGCGCCTCGACGAAGCAGCACGAATAGATCCGGAGACCCTTGCGCTACTCTGGCGGTCATCCAACGCTCGACCTCGAGGCCGGCGCGCATGCCTATGCGACGGACGTCCGCGATCGAAAAAAAATTGATGTGTTCGTTGCTGAACTCGCCATAAGGTTCGAACTCTCTCTGATCGCCCGGTCTATCGAACGCACCCGCGTCGGGAACCTCGACCAGCAGCCGGGCGCCCGGCCTCAATTGACGGCCGATTTCGCAGACCAAACGGCCCGGATCCCGAAGGTGCTCGAGCACGGCCATTAGGCAAACCAGATCGCAGCTGCCGTAATCGTTGAAAGATTCTGCGTCCGCCTGCGTGACGCTGATATCGAACAAATCATGGGCGACCGCTGGTGCATTCTCCGCCGGGTCTACTCCGCGTACGTGGGGAACCCCCGCCTGTCGGAACTCGTGCAACAGAACCCCCGACGAACAGCCGACATCGATCACGCTGATCAGAGAATCCAGAAACGAACCGAGGAACTCGGTCGTTAGCTTGGCGCGTTCTCTATCTAAAGGTGAAATATCGCTGCGTGATGCAGCGGTATCGTACTTGGATAAACCCGAATAATACCGATTCAGATCTTCGGCCTTGAGGGCACTGCCGGCGTAAACTGAATCACAGGATGCGCAATGGACGATTGGTGCGCTGAAGTCAAAGCCTACGGATGGCGCGATCCTATTTTCAAAGATCGTGGTTGCGTTCGTCATGCCGCATGTCGGGCAACTGCGAGCGACTCCTCGTACGACTGAATTCATCGGGAACCGTGGCTACTTGAGCGTGAAGAATTCAATGATCTTATCAGCCGAGAAGTTCAACATCTCAGTGCTGAGCCCAGGGTAGATGCCGATCCAAAAGGTCCTCAGCATGACGGCATCCGTATTTTCCAAAGTGCCGCTGATGCGATATTTCCTTTCCTTGAAATAAGGCTGCAGGGTCAAATTCCCGCCGAACAATAAGCGCGTCCCGATCTTGTGTTTCTCGATGAACCCCGTCAATTCCTCTCGGGACCGGCCCGTGCTTTCGCGCAACGTTATCGGGAAACCGAACCAAGAGGGGTTGCTGTTTGGCGTTGCTTCCGGCAAAACCAACTTGTCTTCGACTTGTTCGAGACGAGAACGCAGATGCTGATAATTATTGCGCCGGGCTTCGATAAAACCCTCCAATCGATCCAATTGCGCCAGGCCCAAGGCGGCTTGCATGTCGGTGATTTTGAGGTTGTAGCCCAAGTGCGAATAGGTGTACTTGTGGTCGTAGCCCTTCGGCAGGTCGCCGATTTGCCACTTGAAGCGCTTGCCACAAGTGTTGTCGCGTCCCGGTGCGCAATAGCAGTCCCGGCCCCAGTCTCTAATCGATTCCATCGCACGCCGCAGCAGATCATCATCGGTAAAGACAGCACCGCCCTCGCCCATCGTGATGTGATGGGCGGGATAGAAGCTCAATGTCCCGATGTGGCCAAACGTGCCGACATTTTTATCGCGGTAAGTCGCGCCCAAGGCGTCGCAGCAATCCTCGACCACCCATAGGTTGTGGCGCCGTGCGATATCCATCACGACATCCAAATTGAAGGGGTTCCCCAGGGTGTGCGCGATCATGATCGCCCGCGTGCGCGGTCCGATCGCTGACTCGATGCGCTCGACATCGATATTGTACGTTGGAAGTTGAACATCGACGAATACGGGCACCAGACCGTTTTGCAAGGTTGGATTCACGGTGGTCGGGAAACCAGCTGCGACGGTGAGCACTTCGTCACCCGCGCGAAGCGCGCGGTCCCCAAGCAATGGGGAAGTCAAAGCAGTCATGGCCAGCAGATTGGCAGACGAACCTGAATTCGTTGTTCGCACGTATTTGCGGCCCAAGTATTTGCCTAGCTTGCGTTCAAACGCGTCGTTGAAGCGGCCCGAGGTCAGCCAGCCGTCCAGAGAGGATTCGACCAAGAGTTCCAGCTCCCGGGCACCAATGACTTTCCCGGCAGGCGGTACAGGCGTGCGCCCGGCGACAAATGCCTGCGGGGTCATCGCCACATCTGCGTAGTTACGAGCTTCCTGCGCGCACAGCGCCCGGTGCAATCGGGCCAGAGTCGCCGCCTTGAGCACTCCCAGGGTCTTCGGATCGTCGATGTATTGCCATCCGACCCGGTCGAGGCGAACCCACCCGGCCGCCGACCCGGCGGCGAAATCCGAAGACGCGAGCATCATGCCCACCGTTTCGCCGCGCTCGTCGGTCGGCACAAGGGGCGCGAATCGGATGTAGCCTTCGGCGTCCGGAGCGCTGAGGCAGACTAGAGGTTGCTCGCTCTTGCCGCCGTTGGCGACAAATAGACTGCCGGCCGCCATGGGCCTGGGTTCTTGATCCGAGTGCGCGTAAGAATCAACTGGCTTCACGATAACCTCTAGAATCGGTATCTGCGCCATGCCATTTCGCTCGCCGGGTTGTTGCAGGACTCGGGCCCTAATGGCCCCAGCGCCACTCGACTTGGCTGACGCAACACGTGGGTGATGGCCTGCCCGCCGAGCTCAGCTACGTAATGGGGTGCAAATCCGCCGCAGTTGGTACCAATGAGAGTAGCTTGAAAGTTGATCGGCCATACCGGGAAAATAATCGCCCTCGATATCTCCGCGATCGGCGTCATGGCGCCGACGAGCAAAAGCCCAGCGAGGAAGGCTTTCCTTCGAAAGATTTTCGGTTGTGGCGTCTTGTAGAGCAAAGCGATAAACGCGCTGATCGCAAGCACGGTTAGTGCGGGAATGGATGCCCGCATGACAAGGTCGTTGCTGGGACCTAGGTACACGGCTGGCAAAACGGCTAAAACCACTAACGCAATGATCAATTCGACAGACGGGCGAATCAGAAGTATCGCCAAACCAATCAGCCCAGCCTCCAAAAGAAAGAACTGCAGCTGCCTCAGTAACGACATGACTGCGTCGCCTGATGACCACCCCGCCAAGCCCGAACCATTCGGCACGGTGCCGGACGCGAGCGTCAAGTACGCAGATACCGCCGATCCGACTACCAGTGAGGGCAGCCAGTTCTTCGGATGCAGTAGCTTCAGGGAATGGCGTTTGAACAAATGTTCCGCCGCTCTCCACATGATGAAAGGCAGGAGGCCCAAAGCGGTGAGCGGCGACCAAAGAGCCGCTGCAACCAGCAAAATCGGCAGCAACACCTCGAGATCGCTGGCCAAGCCGCAGCGATACAGTAGTCCGATGATCAACCAGCCACCGAAGGCATGATTCGGCACCCAAAATAATTGCGTGGTCATGGAAGAGTATTGATATGAGCCCGCCCACCACTCGAGGTGCATGGGGATATCCCACTGACTGCGGAATCGAGGCCCAGCATTCAACAGCTCGCCAACGATGTCGGCACCGCTGAAAAGCACGACGACTGCTGAGGCCAGCAAAAGGGCGCTTGCTCTCTTTTCGACAAGAGACATAACTTGCAGCAAAAACAAAACCGCGCCGATCGCAGTCCACGCCAGCAAGGCAACATGAGCGAACGACAGACTCGTTGCCTTCCCCATGAGGGCGGCGGTCAAATAGTAACCAAGCGGGGCGCGCAGCAATGTCTCCTGCCCCTCGTGCTGCCCGTAGCCCACGGGCCAAGCAGAAACGACCAAATCGTGCAGCACCGCATCTCGAACATGCCAATCTGCATTCGCAAAGAATAAGTGATCGGTACCGCCAAGCACCGTCCATGCACAGCCGACACCCAAGGCGATGGCGATTTGTTGCGCTGTCAGCGGCGCGCGCGACAGTCCATCCCAATTAAAGAACATCGGGCGCAGCGCATATGCAGAAAGAACAACGAACATCGCCGCCGCCCACCACTCGAACCATCCGATCAAAAAAATGAACAGCGGCAGTGTCAGATAACCGATTGCAAGACGGTCGAGCGCAGCCAGCCCTTGGCGCCCATCCGCGTTGATTGCTTTCGGTTCGAACATCGCCAGAAAATTAACAGATTATGTCGTGCCGCGCCGTGCACAGGTCTCGCGTCGATGGCCGCAAGCGCGTCTTTTCAGCTTCTACGCCCGTAGAACTGTGAAATGCCTATCACTCCGGTTGGGTCAGCTCAACCGCTCGCCTGCTGCAGGGCCCCGTGACAATGCTTGTACTTGCGTCCCGAGCCGCACGGACAGGGTTCGTTGCGCCCTACCTTCGGCACCGCGCGCACGAACGGCGCTGCCGGGGGTGGCACGCCCCTTGGCTCCATTTCTGCGACATTACCCGCCCCAGGCACCGGACCGCCTTCGCTGGCCCCCGGCCCCTGGATCGGCGACACGGCCTCGGCGTGCTGCAATTGCAGCGCTTGGGCGAGCCGCTGCTGACGCTCGAGGGTTTCGCGTTCGATTTCCTCTTCGCTGCGCACCTGGATCCTCGACACCGTCGTCACGGTATCGAACTTGATCCGATCCAGCATCGCGGAGAACAGCTCGAAGGCCTCGCGCTTGTACTCCTGCTTGGGATTCTTCTGCGCATAGCTGCGCAGAAAGATGCCTTGGCGCATGTAATCCATCGCGGCCAGATGCTCGCGCCAATGCTGATCGAGCGTGCGCAGCATGACTTCTTTTTCGATATAGCGCAGCACCTGAGCGCCGACGCTGGCCTCTTTCAAGCCGTAAGCCTTTTCGAGCCCGGCCACGATCTTGGTTCGCAGTTCGGAGCCATCGGCTGACTCTTCGGCGGCGGCCCACTCCGCGACGGGCAAAATGACACCGAAGTCGCGTTCCAGCGCCTGCGCCAGTCCGGGTACGTCCAATTGATCCTCGGCGGCGCCGCCCGGCACATATTGGTCGACCAGCTGCGCGGCCACGTCCTCGCGAATGCCCTTGATCGCCTCCGCCACATTCTCGGCGGCCATCAGATCCGTTCGCTGTTGGTAGATCACCCGCCGCTGGTCGTTGGCGACGTCGTCGTACTCCAGCAGCTGTTTGCGTGCGTCGAAGTTGTGCTGCTCGACGCGCCGCTGCGCCCGCTCGATTTGCCGCGTCAAGAGACCGCTCTCGATCGCCTCGCCCGCCTTCATGCCCACCCTCGTCATGAGCGACTTCATGCGCGTCGGGTCGCCGAAGATGCGCATCAAATTGTCTTCCAGGGACAAATAGAACCGGCTCGAGCCCGGATCCCCCTGTCTGCCCGAGCGGCCGCGCAATTGGTTGTCGATGCGGCGCGACTCGTGGCGCTCGGTGCCCACGATGTGCAGGCCGCCCGCCGCCACGACCTGATCATGGCGCTGCTGCCAATCCGCGTGCACCTGCTTGAGCTGCGCCTCGTCCGGATTCTGCAGCGCGTCTATCTGAGTCTGCGGGCTGCCGCCCAGCACGATATCCGTGCCGCGGCCCGCCATGTTCGTGGCGATGGTCACCGATCCGGGACGTCCCGCCTCGGCCACGATATGGGCCTCGCGCTCGTGCTGTTTGGCGTTCAGCACCTCATGCGGGATCTTGGCGGTCACCAACAGATCGGCGAGCCTCTCCGAGGTTTCGATCGAGGTGGTGCCGACCAATACCGGCTGGCCGCGCTTCACGCAATCCTGGATGTCCTCGAGAATGGCGTTGAATTTATCGGGTTCGGACAGAAACACCAGATCCGAGCGATCCTTGCGGATCATCGGCTTGTGGGTCGGTATCACCACCACTTCCAATCCGTAGATCTGCTGAAACTCGAAAGCTTCCGTGTCCGCAGTACCGGTCATTCCCGACAGCTTGGCGTACAGCCTGAAATAATTCTGGAACGTGATGGACGCGACGGTCTGGTTTTCCTCGCGGACCTTGACGCCTTCCTTCGCCTCCACCGCTTGGTGCAAACCGTCGGACCAACGCCGCCCCTGCATGGTGCGGCCGGTGAACTCGTCGACGATGATGACCTCGCCCTGGCGCACGATGTATTCCACATCGCGCTTGTATAAGGCGTGCGCGCGCAGCGCGGCGTTCAAGTGATGCATCAGGCGGATATTGGTCGCATCGTAAAGGCTCTCGCCCTCGCGCAGCAGCCCCAGTTCAGCCATCAGCTCTTCGACCTTGGCATGACCGTCTTCGGTCAGGGTGGTCTGCTTGGTCTTTTCATCGACCGCAAAATCGCCGGGACCGTTTTCCTCTTTCTGCCGAACCAGGCGGGGGATCAGCGTGTTGATCTTGATGTAGAGTTCCGTGCTCTCCTCGGCAGGTCCCGAAATGATCAGCGGCGTGCGTGCCTCGTCGATGAGGATGGAGTCGACTTCATCGACGATCGCGAACGACAGCTTGCGCTGCACGCGGTCCTCGAGCCTGAAGGCAAGATTGTCGCGCAGGTAGTCGAAGCCGAACTCGTTGTTCGTGCCATAGGTGATGTCGCAGGCGTACGCGGCGCGCTTCTCGTCGGGCGACTGCGCATTCTTGATGACGCCGACCGTCAGGCCTAAGAACTCGAATACCGGCCGCATCCAATCCGAATCGCGCTGCGCGAGGTACTCGTTCACCGTCACAACGTGCACGCCCTCGCCGCTCAAGGCATTGAGGTACGCCGGCAGCGTGGCCATCAAGGTTTTTCCCTCACCGGTGCGCATTTCCGCGATCTTGCCGGCGTTGAGCGCCAGGCCGCCGATCAGCTGCACGTCGAAATGGCGCATGCCCAGTTTGCGGCGCGACGCTTCGCGCACCATGGCGAAGGCTTCGGGGATCAGGTCTTCCAGCGTGCTGCCCGCCGTGAAGCGGGCCTTCAGTTCCTGCGTCTTGGCGGCGAATTCATCATCGCGCAGCGCGGAAACGCTTTGCTCGAAGCCGTTGATCGCCACGACCTTGCGGCTCATCTCCTTGATGACGCGCTGGTTGCGGCTTCCGAAGACTTGAGTCAATAGCTTCCACACGGGCGGACGTCCTTAAAGAAAACTGGTTATTGTACGGATAGACCGGGAGCGCTGGAAATCGTTTCGGCGGCGCGGTCCCGGCGCGGACTAAGGTTCGCTACCCAAGCGTCTGACGGCTGCTAGCGTTCCTCGCCAATGAAGCGCAACGGATCGACCTGCGTGCCGTTCTTGAGCACTTCGAAATGCAAGTGCGGACCGGTGGAATGCCCCGTCGAGCCAAGCAACGCCACTTCCTGGCCCTTGCGCACCATATCGCCCTGCTTTACCAATAGTTTCTCGTTGTGCGCATAGCGTGTTGCCAGGCCATTGCCATGATTGATTTCGACCATTTGGCCGAAACCGGCGCGCTCGCCGGCGAAAGTCACCAGGCCCGCCGCAACCGCCGACACCTTACTGCCCTCGCTTCCGGCAAAATCAAGGCCCTTGTGCACGGCGGTATAACCGGTGAAAGGATCCGCGCGGCTGCCAAAATAGGAGGAAATAAAGCCCTCCTGAATGGGCCG
>Ga0302324_100005144_pt1 | contig 28677 bp, 23 predicted proteins | sample Palsa_T0_1_FD_201949 | JGI IMG/M metagenome (GOLD analysis project Ga0302324, IMG submission 201949) | Peat permafrost microbial communities from Stordalen Mire near Abisko, Sweden - Palsa_T0_1 | ecosystem: Environmental > Terrestrial > Soil > Palsa > Peat permafrost | place: Sweden: Abisko...
CAAAAGTTTCCTGGTTTTGTCGATCGAATTTCTCCGCGATCTCTGCGTACTCAGCGGTTATTCTTTCTCAGCGCAAATAAGAGTCTGTCTTGTTCATCCAGTCGGCGCGGGGCGGGTTGAAGATATCAAGGTCGACGGTATCCGCGAGCGCCTCGGCCCGATGCGGCATGTTGGGAGGAATGGTCAGAACCTCACCTTCATGGACCACAATTTCTTTCCCGTCGATCCAGAATTTCAGCGCACCTGCCAGAACGTACGTGATCTGCTCGTTATGGTGACTGTGTTCGGGCACGACGCATCCCTTCTTCAGCAGGACGCGGGCGAGCATGACGTTCAGTCCGACCACGAAGTGCCGGCCGAGCAATGGGTTCAGCGCTTCCACTTCGACGGAACTCCACGGGATGTGCCGCAACTCGGCCTTCCGTGGCTTGCCTTTCAGGACGGTAGCTTTGAGCGCGACTTTACTCGCGGCCCCCGATGCTTTCCTGGTTTGCATTTTCCTCTTGGCTGCGGTCTTTCGAGCGATGGTTTTCACTTTCTTTTTCATAGGGGCATCTCAATAAAACATTTTACAGGCCTTTGTACAGACCACCGTCGACCAGGATCGTCTGTCCGGTGATGTAGGAAGCGCGCTCGCTGGCGAGCCAGACAATCGTGTCGGCCAGTTCGCGCGGCTCGCCCAGACGCTTCAGGGCAGTTTCCGCCGCCCAGCTTTCGAACACTTCTTTCTCCGGCTTGCCGAGTCCCGCGGCGCGCGAATGCGCGAGTTCCTTCAGTCGCTCAGTCGCGGTAAAGCCTGGACCCACATTGTTGACGAGGATGCCATCTTTGCCGAATTCATTGGCCAGGCTCTTGACCAGTCCAACCACCGCGGCACGCACCGCGTTCGAATAGACAAGGTCGGCTACCGGCTGCTTCGTGGTGATCGACGTGATGGTGATGATGCGTCCCCATTTCTTTTTCTGCATGAGCGGGATGACCTGATGTGCGAAATAGACGGCGCTCATGAAGTTCACGTCGACGGCGCGCTTCCACTCCTCGATGGTGGTAGCTAGAAAACCCTTGGCGGGAGGCCCTCCGCCATTGGTGACACAGACATCGACGCTGCCGAATTTCTGAACTATGGCATTGACGAAATCTCGAACAGCGTTGGCGTCGCTGACATCGAAGGACTCGGCAACGATCTCCGTCTGGTGCTGGCTGCGAATCTTTTCGGCGACGGCGTTGAGCGCTTCCCGGTTACGCGCACAAATCGCCAGACGACACCCTTCGGCGGCAAAGGCTTCAGCCGTGGCTCGCCCGATTCCCTGGCTGGACGCGGCAACAATGACGACGCGGTTTCGGAGTCCGGTTTCCATAAGCGCGCCATTATAAAGTTTGCCAGCGGTCGGTGTCTCGCCGACATTTCGCGGAGAACATGGCTTCGCTAAATAAACATTGTCACACTAAGCGAAGGATCTGCGCCTTGCCCCGGCTGCGCAGCGCAGGTAATCTTAATAAGCCAGGCCCGCTCACTCGGAGTCACGCATGAAAACACACCGATACGCCGTTACCGTCGAATGGACGGGCAACACGGGTACCGGCACGTCGGGGTACCGAAATTATGAACGGCAACACGAGATCTCTGCCGGAACCGAAAAGCCACGCATACCCGGCTCCTCGGACCCTGCATTTCGAGGCGATCCGAAGCGTTGGAATCCCGAGGAATTGCTTGTCGCGTCGATCTCCGCGTGTCATAAACTCTGGTACCTCCATTTGTGTGCCAACGCCGGCATCGTCGTCGTTGACTACGTGGATTGCGCCGAAGGAATCATGGAGGAGACACCCGACGGATCGGGACATTTCCAACGCGTGACCCTGGGGCCCAAGGTCACGGTTGCGCCCGGCTCCGATATCGCCAAGGCTCGGGAATTGCACGATCAGGCTCACGCCATGTGCTTCATCGCGAATTCCGTCAACTTTCCCGTGCAACATAAAGCAGAGACCAAGACAGCCTGAGGTTAAGTTTTCCAAGGAGAACATGGCAGCCGCCCGTTACATCTGGATTCATGATTCTTTGAGGCCCGCCAGCGAAGGCGTGGTCCCGTTTGTGAGCGCCGCCGTGCAATACGGCTTCAGCGTATTTGAAGGCATCCGCTGCTACTCGACCGATCAGGGACCCGCCGTGTTTCGGCTGAACGAACACGTCGAACGCCTGCTCGATTCCGCTCACATCGTGGGCTTTCGCGACATGCCGGTTACGGCTGAGCAGGTGACCGCGGCCATCCACCAGACGATTGCGGGGAACGAATTTTCGTCGTGCTATATCCGTCCCATGATTTATCTTGACGGGGCGATGAGCCTGACGGTCGAAGCCGGTGAGCCGCGCTTCGTGGTCGCGGTGTGGGAGTGGAAAACCTTTCTCGGAACCGAAGCGAAGGAACGCGGCATCCGGGCGAACATTTCGTCGTTCACGCGTCTGCATCCGAACATCACCATGACCAAAGCCAAGGTCTCGGGAAATTATGTCAGCTCGATTCTGGCCAAGACCGAATCGCAGCGTGCCGGGTTCGATGAGGCAATCATGCTCGGGCCCGATGGATATGTGGCGGAATGCACCGGCGAAAATCTCTTTCTGGTTCGCAATAAAATCGTCTACACCACGCCCCGGGCGGGGATTCTGGAAGGCATCACTCGCGACAGCCTGATCACGCTGCTCCTCGATTCGGGATACTCCCTGGTCGAGGAGCCCATCTCTCGCGATCAGCTCTACATTGCCGACGAAGTTTTTGTATGCGGCACCGCTGCTGAAGTAGCTGGCCTGCGCGAGATTGATTTCAGGGTCATCGGCGATGGCAAAACCGGTCCCGTAACTCGCGTGCTCCAACAGGAGTTTGACAAACTGGTAACCGGAAGGCACGCACGCTCGGCCCAGTGGTTGTCGCCAGTACCAGCGTTGAACGCAGCAGTAGTGCGAAGCTAGCGGCTCAGTTCTCGGAGAATAAACATGAAAAAGCATCGTTTCCGTCAGGAAACTGAGGCCGTTCGTGGCGGCGCCAACCTGCACAAGAAGAACGCGCCGCTCTCTACCCCGATCTATCAGACTTCGACCTTCGAAGTCACCGATATGCAGGAGCAGGTCCGGGCCACTCCTACCGATAGCTACTACACGCGCTACGGCAATCCTACGAACACCGTCGCCGAGAATGCCCTCGCGCGACTGGAAGGCGCGGATGCCGCGCTGCTGTTTTCTTCCGGCATGGCGGCGATCACCACTTCGATTCTTTCGCTGGTCAAAGCCGGCGACCACATCGTGGCGCAGCGCGATATTTATGGCGGCGCAATCCGGTTTCTTTCGCAATGGCTGCCCAAGCTCGGGATCGAAACGACCTTCGTCGACACCAATGACATTGAGCAGCATGAGCGCGCCATCCGGCCCAACACAAAGATCCTGCACGTTGAGTCGCCGACGAATCCCACGGTGCGGGTCGTCGATCTCGAAAAGATTGCGACATTGGCGCGCAAGCACGGCTTGATTTCGACGATTGACTCGACCTTCGCTACGCCCATCAATTGCCGTCCGGCGGAATGGGGCATTGATCTGGTGCTGCATTCGGGGACGAAATATTTTGGCGGACATTCCGACCTGATTTGCGGCGTCGCCGCCGGGCGACACGACTTGATCGAGCAGATCCATCACGCCCGTACCATTCTCGGCGGTTGCATGGATCCTCACGCGGCATTTCTGCTGCTGCGCGGGATCAAAACGCTGGCCGTCCGGGTCGAGCGGCAGAATGAAAGCGCGCTCCGCGTTGCCGAGTTCCTGAGCCGGCATCCCAAGGTGACGCGGGTGCACTATCCCATGCTGAAAGAGCATCCCGACTACGCGATCGCGAAGAAACAAATGGCGGGCGCGGGCGGCGTGCTCAGCTTCGAGGTGGAAGGCAGCGGCGCCGACGCATGCCGCGTGGCCGAGGCGCTGAACCTCTTTACCCTGGCACCAAGCCTCGGCGGCGTGGATTCGCTGGTGACCATCCCGGTGCTGACTTCGCACTACCTGATCGATCCGGCCATCCTGAAAAAAATGGGTGTGACCGAGCAGATGATTCGCCTGTCCGTGGGCATTGAGCATGTCGAAGATCTGATCTCCGATCTGGAGAAAGGTCTGGGCGTGCTTAGCCTGAAACCGGAGCGGGTAGGCGTGGCGGACTGACAACGAGGAGAGACGGGGCCCTCGCCCGTCGCCCGTCGACCTCAGCCGTGTGCTCGTCGGACCTTCGCTCTTATCTAATCAACTCATCGCGCACTTTGTGTTGGTCATGGCGCCGAGGTCAAAAGCCTGCACTCGCGGCGGCCGTGGTTCCCACCCCTTCGCAAAGTGCGCGAAGGGATGGGCCACCCTTTGTGTTGCTTGTGCCAGGCGAGGTCAAAAGCCTGGGCTACCCTACGATCGATGAGGGGGTAGGGGTCCTTCGACTCCGCGGAACGACTCGCTTCGCGAATCGTTCTGCTCCGCTCAGGATGACAATTTTTATTTGACGGCTGCCAGGATTGTGGTGGCCCTTCTCGAATGCGCGAGAAGGGGCGCACCCCAGATCGACAACAGCTGGTCCTTCGGTTCGCTCGCTGCGATGGTGCCGTTAGAAGTAAAACTTCAGCGCTAACTGAAGAAGACGCGCCTCGTGTGCGGCGTTCGGACGTAAGAATCCCTGGGTTGTGCCATTGGGCCCTACGCAGGAAGGATCGCCTGCCGAGTTGTTGGCGCCTCCGTAGCAACTGATCGCGCTGTCGGCGTTTCCTGCTCCCGAATTGTCGCCAGCGGAGCCACCGTCGCCGCCGAGCCAGCTGAATTCCGTGTGATTGAATACGTTGAACGCTTCGGCGCGGAATTCAAAGTATTTGTTCTCGGTGATCGCGAAGCGCTTGATCAAAGCCATGTCGAAGTTGGTCCGCCAGGGATTGTTCAAAATATTTCTTCCGGAGTCTCCGAAAGTGAGACCTCTGGGGGCGACAAAAACCGTGGGATTGTAGAGAAGAGGTCCGTAACCAGACTGGGCAGAATTCTGAACTCCAGCTTTTGGGTTACCGACAAGGTCCGGGTAGGAGCCGGCGCTGAGGCCGCTCAGGTTATCGATTTGCGAGCTGCCGTTACCCACTCCGGCGTTGTCGCCGGGCGCGATCACGCCATTGCCGTCGTTGTACACGCTGAACGGTGTGCCGCTCTGCAGCAAGGTGATGCCCGACCACTGCCAGCCGCCGAGCAGTTTACCCGCCAGGGTGTGCTGTCCCTTGAAAAGAGGCACGTCATAAACATAAGCAAGGGTAAGAGTGTGCCGCTGATCAAAGTTAGAACTGGCACGAAATGTACTCAAGGCGTAGGAGTTGATTAAGCCGGCATCGTTGGCGGAAGAGGAATCGTCAATCGAGTGGCTGTAGGTGTAGGCCGCATTCAGTTCGAGTCCGCCGATGCTATGCCGCACCGAGACTTCCAGCGCGTTGTAGTTGGACGATCCAGTCTGATCCTTGCGCCCGATACTGCCATACCCAGGATATGGGCGGTAGAGATTCGGGCTGGTGACTCCGCAAGCTACCGCCAGATTATTGGCCCAGCCCCCTGTCGTGGTAACAGGGTTGCCGGTGTCAACATTGGCTGTGCCCGTGGCCTGACCGTTGGTGCCGATCGAAACGGAGCTGCAGTCGTCGGGAGTGATGACCTGCCCCGGCCCGTAAGGGTTTCCACCCGATTGCAGCGCAGCCGGCACCATCTGATTCAACTCGTAAGCGCGGGTGAGATGAACTCCCGTGCTGCCGACGTAAGAAACCGTGGCCACGGTGCCTCGCGCAATCTCGTGCTGCACATCGAAGTGCCACTGCTGCACATAAGGCCAGGTGGCTTTGCTCGGAATTGAGCCGACAATGATGGGAGGCGAGCCGGCACTGAGCAGGCTGGGATTGAGATTGGAATAGGTGATCGGAAGCGCTGACGAGGTGGTCACGCTGGTGGTCTGGGTCCTGTTGTCGTAGGGCTCGAGCAAGTCTGTGTTCGACTCGTTGCCGTTCATGTGCTCAAAGAAAACGCCGTAGCCGGCGCGGATGGCCCACTTGCCGTCGCCAAAGGGGTCGAAGGCAAACCCTATGCGGGGCGCGGGATTGAACCAATGATTGGACATGCAGCCCTTGGGAACTCCGGCCGTAACCCCGCACTGCACCCAGCCGTTATAAGGAGAGCTGGGCGTAGGAATAAAACCACTTTCACTTCCGGGAGCGTTTCCGGTCACGTTGCCCGTCACCGGATCCACGCCGCTGGCTCCCGCTACGTAGCGAGCAGGATCGAAATTGAATGCCAGGTTGTTGAGTTCGCGATAGGTGCCAAAGAGGCTCAGACGCAGCCCCAGATTTAACGTCAGGCGCTTGGTGGCATGCCAATCGTCCTGGATATAGGGCTCGTAAATCTTATAGAAGTTATGCATCTTGAGTTGCAATTGCTGCTGGGTGAAGCTATCCACATTTCCCAGAAGCAAATCGGCGTAGGCGTTGCCGCTGGTGTTGGGATTGCCTGAGTTCGCGAAACCTAAAATGCCGTTCGCGCCGGTGGGCGGCTGCGGAAGTTCGCTTTTGTGCGTGTCGAGATAGTAGCCGCCAAACGTCAGGTTATGGACGCCGATGATCTTTGTGACATTGTCGCGGAAGGTGACCGTGGGATTCGAATTAATCGGGCCTTCCGGCACGTAGCCCGGATCTTCCGAGAAGGATCCGTAGCGGCCTCCGGTGACGCTGATGCCGGGTATTTCGGGCGCGCTAAAACCAAAGCCGTTGTCATACAGACCCAGACTGCCAAAAGCAGTAGGACGTTGCCAGGGACCGGTGAGGGTCGTCGAAATGTGATCGGCTGTATAGCTGGCAACAAACTCGTTGAGCAGCGTGGGAGAAATGGTAGCCGTCAATCGCGTAACCAGGCTGATGCCAGGATTCTTGAAATTTGTCCCGATCGTCGGAAACGAGGTGCCGTCCGTCCACAAAGGCGTGGCATAGGCCTCCTGCCAGGAATCGTGAATATAGCGGAAGCTGGCGCGAACTTTGTCGTTGATGTTGTGGTCGACTTTGAACAACTCCTGCCGCCAGGTCATCAGTAGCGACGGATTCGCCGTCCACGCGTCGAGCGTGCCCGCCCCAGCCACTGTACCCGAGGCAAAATTCGGTTGCGGAATCAGCGCGTTGAGTGGGGTCGTCAGCGCCGTGTTATTGGCATATGCCGGAACCACGGTCAGGTTCGGCGTGTAAGGGGTGGACGGAGTGCCGGGGGGGGAACCTGCCGGGGGGGCCACGGTCAACTGGGTATAGCCAGGCACATAAGGACAATCGCTATACGAACCGCCGGCGTCCGGGCATTCGTCGCTAAAATTTCCGCCGCGCTCCGCCACGGTCGGAACCTCGCTAAGTCCGAAGCCATTGGGCGTGAGCTCCCGGCGCCACTCCTCAGACCAGAAGAAAAACGTCTTCTGCTTGTCGGTGTTGTAGCGGCCGGGAATAACCACCGGACCGCCGATGGTAAAGCCGAAGTCATTCTTGTGGTATGGCGGCACGCCGCCAGCGTCAAACTGGGTCGCATTGAAATCGGTGTTGCGCAAAAACTCATACACATCGCCGTGGAATTGCCTGGTGCCGGATTTAGTCTCGACTTCGACGGTTCCGGATCCGTTCTTGCCATATTGCGCGCCGTAGTTGGAGGTCAGCACTGAGACTTCAGCGATGGCATCGATGCTGGGGTAGACATTCAGCGTGGTATTGCTGCCGTTGTCCAGCATGTCTCCGCCATCCAGTTCGAAGTTGTTGTATTCCGTTCGGCCGCCGTTGACGCTGAAGGCCACGGTGGAAGCGCCGGGCTCGCCTTCATCGCTGCCAGACTGGTTGGTGACGCCGGGGGACAGCGCCACCAGGGAAGTAAAGTCGCGTCCATTCAATTCGAGCTGAGTGACTTCTTTGCCGCTGATGGTATCGCCCAGAGTGGCAGACTCGGTGTCCACCTGGGCCACGCTTGCGCCCTCGACCGTCACTTCGGTACTGGTGGCGCCCACTTGCAGAGCTACATCGACGCGAACTTTGCGGGCCACATCCATAACAACGCCCTTGGCCACGAACTTCTTGAAACCTTGTGCCGTGACTGTGATGGTGTACGAACTGGGGGCCGGCAAGGCGGCGATGGAGTACTCGCCATCGGAATTAGCGACTGTGTTGCGGTTGATGCCGTGCTCTGAATTGGTGACTGCAACCTGCGCTCCGGCGACAACGGCGCCGCTTGCATCGCGAACCGTTCCCGTCAAAGAGGCTGTGTCCTGGGCGTGCACCAATGCCGCCGTAATCACCAGAGCCCATACGGCTATTCCACACAGCAGACGAATTCTCATATTCGACTCCTTTTCGCCGATCGACGCAGAACGAAATGCCAGCAACACGGCCCTCTCTCTAAAAAACGGTCAAATGCCTTTATTAAAACGTATCAATACTGCGTCAGGTGTTTCCCTCTGTCAAGAGAAAATGTGTCCGGGGCGGCTACTTTACGCTGCGGGTAGACTCCCGCACAATCAGCTCGGGAACGATTCTGCGGTGAATAGTGGGGGTGGGTTTCTTTTCCAGCGTGGCGTTGATGGCATCGAGAACGATAGTCGCCGCAACCGTTCCCATTATTTCCATGGGCTGGCGCACTGTGGTGAGCGAGGGAGAATAAATCGCGGCTGGGGAGACGTCGTCAAAGCCCACGATCGAGCACTGCTCCGGGACGCGAATGCCGGCTTTGCCGAGCGCGCGAATGGCGCCGAAAGCGGTCATGTCGTCAAAGGCCATCAGCGCGGTGAAAGGACGGCGACGGCGGAGCAGTTCCTCCGTTAATTTGTATCCTTGTTCAAAGCTTGAGAACGGATCTCCGGATTCTGGCAGGTCGACAATCAGGCGCGGGTCGAGCTCGAGGTTACGTTCGCGGGCGAGCGTCCGCACACCACGCCAGCGAGGCTCGGTGTCCGACAGCTGGTGAGGGCCGCGGACGAATGCAATTTTGCGATGGCCGAGCGAAAGCAGATGTTCGAGCGCGGCCCGGGAGCCCGCAACATTGTCTACGATCACCGAGCTGATCTTGTCGTTCTTCAGCTCGCGGCCCACGGTCGCGGTGGGAATGTTGTTCTTTTCCAGATCGGCGAGCACGTTGATATCGACAAAGAGCCAGTTGGCGAGAACGACCAGACCCTCGATGCGGCGGTCGAGCAGCATTTCGAGATAGCGTTCGAAGCGGCTGCGCTCATTGTGGACGTCCGTGAGGATGGGGAGGAATGAAGACTGGTAGAGTGTGTTCTCGATTCCGCGCAACACCAGCGTGCAGTAAGGGTCGGTCATGTCGAACACCATCACGCCGACGGTGTGGCTGCGCCGGCCGCGCAGGGAGCGCGCGAACAGGTTGGGACGGTAGCCGAGATGCGAGGCGGCTTTCTGTATTCTTCCCTTGGTGGTGTCGGGAATGTATCGGGCCAGGGGAGCGTTGTTCAGGACGATGGAGACGGTGGCCGATGAAAATCCGCTGCGCTCGGCGACATCGCGGATGGTGACCGCGGCCGGCTGCGAGCGCTTCCGGGCCGGCTCGGCGGCGCGCCGGGACTTGGCGGACGGGGTGTTTCGCGGCGGCTTCGAATCGGCGGATTCCATGGACTCCTTGAATTTCAGCCTCTTGCTGGCGGACACTACAGGACGATGAATCGAGTGTCAAGCATTCACGGGTCGCTGGCTGCTCTGCTGCTGCTTTTTCTTTGCGGTGGGATTTGCGGTGGGATTTGCCATGCGACGACGCGTGTAGTCGTTGCCCAGAGCGCTGCTCCGACGAAGCCGGGGGCAGCGGCGGCGAGCGATCCACAGAAGCTGTTTGAAGCTGGAGAAGCCGCTCTGCACGCGGGCCAACTGGATGAAGCCGAGCGCGAGTTCCGGCGGGTGCTGGCAATCAATCCGCGCGTGGCTGGAGCTTATGCCAATCTCGGCGTGATTCACATGCGGCGCAAGCAATGGCCGCAGGCTCTCGACATGCTGCACAAGGCGGAGCAGCTAGCGCCGGATATGGCGGGAATCCGGCTGAACATCGGGCTCGCGTATTTTCGGCAAAATAATTTTCTTCGGGCGATTCCGCCGTTTGAGTCGGTGATGCGGGAATCGCCCGATTCCTATCAGGCTCGCTATTTGCTGGGGCTTTGCTACTTCTTTAACGATCGCTGGACGGATGCAATCAACACGCTGGAGCCCTTGTGGGCGCAGTCGTCGAATCAATTGAATTATCTTTACGTGCTTGATATTGCCGCGTTCAAGGCCAAAAACGCCACGCTCGAGGAAAAGGCCGCGGCGCGATTGATTGAGATCGGGGAAGGTTCTCCGGAATTTCATCTGCTCATGGGCAAGGCACATCTGAATCGCGGGGAGTACGACAACGCGGTGAAGGATCTGGAAGCGGCGGCGGCCGCTGATCCGAAGCTTCCCTTTGTTCATTTCAATCTTGGCCTGGCCTATGTGCATAAGCAGGACTATGGCCGGGCGCGCGCCGAGTTTCGCAAGGACATCGCGATTGAGCCGGACGTGCAATTCGACTACGAACAGTTGGGAAGCTTGGAATCGACAGCCGGAAATGAAGCCGAGGCGGCGAAGAATTATCGCAGCGCACTGAAACTCGATCCGCAAATGATCAGCTCGCTGATGGGGCTCGCGAAAATTGAAGAGCATCAGCGGCACTATGCGACGGCGCTTTCGGAGCTGGACCAGGTAATCCGGCTCAACAGCGAGAATGCGGGCGCCCACTATCTTCGCGGACAAGTTCTGCTGCACCTGGGACGCGAGAAAGAAGGTCGAGTGGAATTGGCGGCGGCAACCAAAATGCTGAATGAACAGCGCGCGGCTCGGCACCAGGAGTTGGAGGGAGAGACGGTGCCCAGCCCAGAATTGGCGAGGGAGCCGCAGTAAGGGTCTCCCTGTAGAGACGCGCCTTGCCACCAACCCCAGCCGTGAGGGCTGCCGCCTGATTGCAACAGCTATAATCGGAGGCTCTTGGCTACCGAACGAATATAGAGCTAATTTATTCAAATCGGTGAGACCTGAAATGAAGGCCTTTCTCCTCCTTTGCTTTCTGATCTATTTGGCAACGATGCCAGCGCCCTTGCTCGCGCAAAACGTGCAGCCGCAGCCACTCTACGCCGTGGATCTCTCGAAACTGATTTCTCACGAACTGGATATCAATCCCGCTGGCACTCTGACATTCCTCACGGAACACACACTGGCAGTCAGCATATGCCGCAATTTGCGCTGCAATCTTGAGACGTTGGATTTGGAGGTCGGCAGTCCGCGAGTGATTGCCACGACCGATAAATTTCAGGGCTACTCGGCCCTTTTTCGCGCCGCCGATGGCCGCGTAATCCTGGATAGTGCGCAGAGCGGGGGCGAGCGGGGCGCTATTCTCTTCGACTCCCACATGGATGCAGCATTACTGATACGAAAAGCCGCTGGCATTAGTCAGCCCCACATTTCAACAACGGGCGAGACGTTCGTTAAGCAGGGACGGAATGGCTGGGTGGCCTACAAGATCGGGCGGCCGCCCGAGCGAATCCGGGCGGGCCTCGGATCGGTATTATCCGTGTCGGACGAGGCGGTGATCTATGTTGACAACGGCGCGGCCCACATAGAGGGAATGGATAAGGAAACCTCTTGGGTCGTTCGCGGTAACGCCCAGAGCCCTTCCTACAGTCCGCTTTCTTGGCCACGACCATCTCTGGCTCCAAAACGGTTCACAGGTAGAAATACTCGATTTCAACGGAAAGCCTATTCAAACGCTGGAAAGGCCGGACGGATGGGGCTTCAGGATCGGGCAGTCCTCGGACGGAGGCCTGATACTGTACGATCGCTACACGCGACGGATTCCCTTAGCTCAGAAAATCGAGGAAGATGCGATTGCCATAGCCACAATGGGCGTGGGAGTCGGCGATGAGAAACCTAACGGAGAGATGGTCCTCGTGATCGAAACGAGGAGCGGAAGGCAGTGCTTTGAATGGAATAGCTCCACGAACTTGTTGCTGGCCGGTCAATTTCATGCGGATATCGACCCGTCGGGCCGACTGATTGCCATCATGACCCGAAACACGCTCAATGTCTACGCGTTGCCCGAGGGCTGCGTCGCCAACTAGAGCTAATTGAGACTCAATTCGCGATAAATCGCCATAGCGTTCACTACCCTTGCACGCACTCCATAATCTCCGCTTCGCTCAGTGTGTGGTCGCTAGCCTTGGCGCGCTTGTAGATGCGTTCGACTACTTCGTCATTCAACGGAAGCCCGCGGTGTTCCAGCCAGAAAAGAACATTTGATTTCCCGCTCATCGGACCGATGTCGATGATCTGTTCCAGGCCGAAGTAGTGTGAGGGCACCCCGGAGTACACGGCATTCGCGAGTTCAATGTCTTTTTTCTTATAGGCTTTGATCACGGCGGCGGCGTGAACGCCGGTCGCGGTGCGAAACGCGTCTTCGCCGACCACGGGATAGTTCGCCGGGATCGGAACGCCGGTCGCAGCCGAAACGGCCTCGCAGTAGCGCTTGAGTTGGGTCAGGTCCTGACGATCCCATGGCGCGATCCCCATGAGCTTCAGGTTGACCAGCATCTGATCCATCTGGGTGTTGCCGACGCGCTCTCCGATGCCGAGCGCGGTGGCGTGCACGCAATCCGCGCCGGCCGCGAGCGCCGCCATGGAGTTCGCGATGGCCAATCCCCGGTCGCAGTGGCCGTGCCAGTCAACGCGAATTTTTTCGCCCGAAGGCTTGACCACTTCTTCGAGCACGAATTTCATCAGCGCGGCGGCGCCCAGAGGCGTGGCGTGTCCGGCGGTGTCACAGATCACCAGCGTGCGCGCGCCGCATTGGATGGCCGCGGAGTTGAGCTGCTTCACCGTTTGCGGATCGCAGCGGGTGGTGTCTTCGGTCACGTACATGACTTCCAGGCCGAGCGAGACCGCGTATTTGACGGCCTTTTCGGTGGTTTGAAGAAGGAAGTCGCCGTCCCAGCCCTCGGCGTAGCAGCGGATCGGGCTCGATCCGATGAACGCGGCGACCTCGATGGGCAGGCCGGTCTTCTGGACGATTTCAGCGATAGGGCGAATGTCGTTCTCCACCGTGCGGGCCGCGCAGTAAGCCGTGATCTTCATTTTGTGAGCGACGATTTCGCGCGCCAACGCCGTGACGTGTTCGACCGCGCGCGGACCCGCACCCGGCAGGCCGAGGTCGAGCGTGCTGATGCCGAGCGCTTCCATCAGGTGGAGGATTTCGATTTTCTGCTCGATTGACGGGTCGCGGACGGAAGGCGATTGCAAACCGTCGCGAAGGGTTTCATCGGTGAGCCGGACAGATCCCGATGGGCGCAGCGATTCCGGCGTCTGACGATTCCAGTCGTAGATGAGTTCGGAAGTTTTCACCGGTTGCGTTGTTGTTACGTCTTCCTGTCGTTGCAGGCGCGCTGCCCCGGCTTCTTGATCTTGACTTGGTGGTTGCGAAGCTGCGGAATCGTGCTCGTGTCCGTCTCCCGGGGCGCTTGTGGAAGGCGCTTTTCGCTATTTTACTCGGGCTCAGCGTTCCCGCCAAAGATGCAATGCTATCAGGCTGCGGTTAAACGGAGATCGTCGCCCCGACGGCTGTGTAATCCCACTTTAACGTCGGCGGCGGGGGCGGACGAATGCGTCCGCCCCTACGTGGGACGCGACGCTAGAATGGGGCACCCGAGCAGTGGGCATCGACTTCTGTCACTCCTTCAGTGCACAATGGCTGACGGTTATTGAGGCTCGAATGTCGTCATGATTGGTTTGGGGAGTTGCGAATGAGCGAAAAAGACCACGATCGTGAATTGGGGATGGGGCGCGAGATCACCCGTCGCGATTTTCTTAATGGAGTCAGCATTGCGGTTGGAGCTTCGCTGGTGGCGGATTCCACCTGGCTGCAAGCCTTCGGCGTGCCGCAATCTCCGTTCGCTCCGGAGCAGGACCCCGGTTATTACCCCCCTGCCAAAACCGGCATGCGCGGCACGCACGATGGCGCCTGGGAAGTGGCGCATGAACTTCGCGATGGTAATGACAAGGACTGGGCGGCGCCGGTCGACGATGGTGAATCGTATGACCTGGTGGTGGTCGGCGGCGGAATCAGCGGTTTGGCTGCAGCCTACTTCTATCGCAAGTTTGCTGGACAACAGTCCAAAATCCTCATCCTCGACAATCACGATGACTTCGGCGGCCACGCCAAACGCAATGAATTTCAGGCGGGAAAGCGGCTCCTACTCGGCTACGGCGGGACGCAGTCGATTGAAGCGCCGGGTAATTACAGCAAGGTGTCGATCGGCCTCTTGCAGGAAATGGGAATCGATCCCCAGCGTTTTTATAAATACTACGACCAGAAATTGTTCGACTCCATGCATCTGACCGAAGCCGTTTTCTTCGACAAGGAAACATTTGGCACCGACCGCCTCGTACCCCAGAAAGGCCTGCACTATTTCGGCATCGACTTTACATTGGAGAATGCCTCCCAGCTTCCAATCGCAGAAGCCGCCCGCAAGGACCTGGTTCGTTTGCAGCAGGCCAGCGTCGATTACATGCCGCACCTTACTCCAGCGCAGAAAAAAACCAAGCTGATCAAGACCAGCTACAAAGATTTCCTGCTGCAATACGTCAAGGTCCACCCCGATGTGGTGAAAGTGTTCCAGAGTTCGACCCACGATATATACGCCATCGGGATCGATGCGGTTTCGGCAAACGATTGCGCCGAGGAAGGATTTCCGGGCTTCAAGGGTATGCGTCTCCCCAAGAGCCATGAGGAGAATCCGGAGAAAGACGAACCTTACATCTTTCATTTTCCGGACGGCAACGCTTCCATCGCGCGCCTGCTGGTGCGCTCGCTGACGCCGGATGCTCTGCCCGGCCACACCATGGAGGACATCGTCACGGCCCGGGCGAATTATGCCCGCCTGGACGATGCCGCTTCGCCGATTCGTATCCGCCTGAACAGCACTGCGGTGAAAGTGAAGCACATCGGAGATCCCGCAAGCGCGAAGGAAGTCGAGATCACCTACGTTCGCGGCGGACAGGCTCGCCGGGTCCGCGCCGCGAATTGCATACTCGCCTGCTACAACATGGTCATTCCCTATCTGTGTCCGGAAATGTCAGACAAGCAAAAAGAAGCTCTGGCGTACTGCGTGAAGATGCCGCTGGTGTATACGAACGTGCAAATCAGCAACTGGAAGGCGTTTCAGAAGCTTGGCATCAGCGCGATGTACGCGCCGGGCTCGTACTTCAGCAACGTTACATTGGACTTTCCCGTTTCGATGGGCGACTACCACTTTCCCAGTTCGCCCGATGAATCCTGCCTGCTTCACCTGCTTCGGGTGCCGTGCAAGCCTGGGGCGAATTGCAAAGACCAGTACCGAGCCGGACGGTGGCAACTCGTCAGCACGAAATTTGAAACGTTCGAGCGCAACGTGCGAGATCAGCTGGGACGCATGCTTTCGGCGGGCGGTTTCGATCCCGCTCGCGACATCGAGGCCATCACCGTCAACCGCTGGCCGCACGGATATGCCTATGAGTACAACGAATTGTTCGAGCCTCTGGACCGGCCGGCGCCAGACCGTCCGTGTGTGATTGGGCGGCAGCCGTTCGGGAGAATCAAGATCGCAAACTCGGACGCCGACGGCCACGCCTACACCAACACGGCCATCGATCAAGGCTATCGCGCGGTGCGGGAGATCGTGGCGAAAGATAGCTAGACGCTAGTCGAACCTTAGCCAATCCTTGTGATCTCGACCTCGCAGCGGTATGAGTTGGTTCCGAATCTGAGTGACAACGGCAAGATGGATGCGGTACTCATCATTCAAATGACCTGCGGGGAAAGCCGCAATGCCGTATCCGTCGGCAGCATTTACGGCATGGCCAAGTGTTTTGGCCTCAAGAATTGTCATCTATCTTTAGACGGACATACATTTAATGCGCTGACGTGCGACCCGAATGGCGAGGCAGTGTGCGGCAAGGAGCTGTTCAAAGAGTTTGAATATGTACCAGCCACAAAAGGGCTAATGGGAGCCAAAGTGGAGTGAATAACGACCTGCCAGGGCTGTAGGAGGTTGGAACGCTCTGATCACCGCTCTTCCGGGGTTGCACTAGAGCTGCGTAGTGGCGCATCTTCAAGGAACTCGACGTGCATTAGTCGACCACCTTCCGGATTATTACAATTCTCATACAACCAAAATCCGTGAAATGTCTGTAGCAGATAATCGAGAGCTTGTCTCACGGTGACATCGTGCAAACTTCCGGTAAGACTGGGTTTGCCTGAGGCGAGAGCATCACCTGTCCATGAGAACGAAGTCGTCCATTCAGCGGCGGGGCCGAGGTTGTGGTCCTTCCGGAAGGCGATTACTTCCGGAGTTTTCATGATGGCTGTTATAGCCATATTGGGTCCATGAAACCCCGCCAGCCATGTTAGTTGATGAATCTTTAGGTCGAGCAGATCACTGGGCACATCCTCCTCGATCATTCGGATTGTCCCATCAGCGTCTTGACTCACCCTCATTTCCGGGTCTACGGAAAACATCTCCCGCAACAGCTCGACCGGCGAACCTTCGTGGTTTGGCACTGCTCGGATCTTGGGAAAATCTGGGTAGAACCTCCGAAAGTTGCAGACGCCCCGATACTCGAGGGAGCCCGACGCATGTGCCTTGCTGAAAACGCCCCCCAGAAGAATGCGGCCATCACCGGGAGGTGTGCCGCCTCTGTCCTGGGCTAGTAAGCAAGTAACCAGCATGATCGTGCATGTGATCGAGAGTTTGACGGAAGTGATCAAAACGCTCATGTTCATAATTTGCGCTCTGTAACTTTAATCAAACTCTAGTCGAACTCCTTGCGCGCCGGCACCTGATCCGCGCCCACGCGTCCGACGGTGACTTCGGCCAAGATATAATATTCACTCTTCATCGGGACACCCGCCATTCGCCGCAGCATGGCGATCTGGCCGATGTGGGTGAGCGCGTCGGCGATTGGGGCCTGGAACAATTTTTCGGCGGAGACCTGCAGCGGCTTTTCCGACGCCAGGTAGTCGTCAAACTTTTTCACGGCGGCGAAGAAGCGCTCGCATTCCTGCTCCCAGGGCAGGGGCAAAGAGTCCTTCCAATCGCGACGGCCTTCGGACATGGCGAGGGCCCAATCCATCAGGTCGCCGATGTGCGCGAGAATTTTCGCCGGCGTTCGCGACGTTTCAGCTAAGCCATAGTCGGCGAAGCTCGGGCCCGGGTTGCGGATGGCTTTCGCTCCGCGATAGGCGAGGGTGGCTAGGGTGTGACGCAGGAATGTGCGGGATTCGGTCATCGACGATCTCCAGTTCTGAGCAACTTTCGGTAGTGGTGCAATTTGCGAAATCGCTAACCACCAAGGGCACCAAGGTACACGAAGGAAACGCCTGAGGCCAAAAGCCTTCTTGATCCTTCGTGCCCTTGGTGGTTCAGGATTTCATCGGCTCCATCGTGAAACTGCACCACTACGCAACTTCCCATAAGTTATAACTGAGAGCTGACAACTGAAAGCTGACAGCTGAAAGCTGCCTTTTACAGTTTTCTCCGCCACAGCGCTCCGGCGGCTCGCATACCGGCTTTGAGTTTCTCTCGCATCCGGCGGGCATACAGCAGGTCGAGGAAGCTCTCCATCTCGCTTGCAAACACGCTACCGTAGCCGAACCACCAGATTTTTTTAATGCCTGGAAGCAAGTCGCTATCGACGTACTTTACACGCACCATCTCTTCCAGACCCCAGCGGCCATGGGTGCGTCCCAGACCACTCGCCTTCACGCCCGCATGCGGGGCTTCGCTGATGCTGAAGCATGATACGGCGTCGTTGACCATCACCGTGCCGGCGTGAATCTGGCGAGCCAGGCTTTCGCCCTTTGCGCGATCGCTCGTCCACACGCTGGCGGCCAGTCCGTAGTCGGAATTGTTGGCCAGGCGCACGGCCTGGGCATCGTTGGCGAAAGGCGCGATCGGCAGCACCGGGCCGAAGGTTTCCTCCTGCAATACCCGCATGCTGTGATCGACATCGGCCAACACCGTGGGCGCAAAAAATGTTGGACCGAGTTCGCGTAACCTCGTTCCTCCGGTCAGCACGCGGGCTCCGCGCTGCTTCGCATCTTCGATGTGCGATTCCACGATGCGTACCTGCCGTTCGTGAATCATCGGGCCTATCTCCGTCGCCGGATCCATGCCATTGCCGACGCGCAGCTTGCGCGCCTTCTCGCTGCAGGCATCCAGGAACGCCGGATACAAAGTGTGATGCACGTAGCAGCGTTCGATCGACAGGCAGGTCTGCCCAGCGTTTACAAATGCTCCCCAAACCGCGCCGCTCGATGCGACATCTAGGTCGGCGTCTTCGAGCACGATCATGGGATCCTTGCCGCCAAGTTCCAACACGCTCGGAAGCAGCCGTTCACCGGCGATCTGCGCGATTCGGCGTCCCGTGCCCACGCTTCCGGTGAAGACGAGCTTGTCGATTCCGCTTCGCACCAGCGCCGCACCGGTCTCGCCTTCGCCCGGGAGCACCTGGAAAACATCGGCGGGAACTCCCGCCTCGCGCAGCAACGACTGCAGTTCGAGCGCAATCAGCGGCGTCAATTCGGAAGGCTTGAGCACTACGGCATTGCCCGCCACCAGCGCGGCCAGAGCCTCGGTCGCCGGAATCGAGAAAGGATAATTCCACGGAGAGATAATTCCGACGACGCCATAGGGTTCGTGCAGAATGCGGCCGGACTTGGCTTTCAGCGCGAGATTTCCGTGCGCGAGCTTTTGTTCGCGCAGGATGGCGAATGCATTTTCGATGAGGAAACGCGCCGCGTCGAGCACGACCAGAACTTCGGTGAGCAGCGCTTCGACCACCGGTTTGCCGGCTTCCTGCGTAATCCGGCGCGCGATGTCGCTTTTGTGCGCGAGAAGAATCTGCTGAAAGCGGCGTACTACCCGAATGCGATTGCGAACGCCCCAGGCGCTCCATTCCGGCTGCACGGCGCGCGCCCGAGCCACGGCGGCGCGAACTTCGGCCGGACCGGCGCTGTCTAATTCGCCCAGCACCTCCCCGGTCGCCGGGTTCACGGAGGCGATGCGGGAGACTGCGAATTCGACGTCAGTGGCCATCTGCGAAGAAGTGTACGCGGGGTGGAACTCGCGCGCCATCACTTCTGTTGTCTGGTAGTGGTGCAGTTTCACCATGGAGCCGATGAAACCCTGAACCACCAAGGGCACGAAGGATCACGAAGGCTTTTGGCTGAGGGAAACTGCGAATTCGACGTCGGCGGCCATCTGCGAAGAAGTGTACGCGGGCAAGAACCGGCGCGCCAGAGGCGGTTTCTTTAGGAATTGTCATCCCGAACGCGGCGAGGGACCTGGAGTCCGCAGCAAAATACAGATCCCTCGCTGCGCTCGGGATGACAAAATATGGATTGCATTTAAGGATGCCATATCAGTATTCCACCCTGACCAGATAAAGCCCGCTGGCGGGCGCGGTCGGGCCGGCCGCAGTGCGCTCTCGCGCTTCGAGAATGCGGCTTAAATCTTCATGGCTCACCGTTCCCTTCCCCACCAGCAGAAAGGTGCCGACCAGATTCCGTACCATGTGGTGAAGAAATCCGCTGCCGCGAACCGTGTAGATCAGCTCTTCGCTTTCGCGGGCCCAATTGGAGGAAAAGATCGTCCGCACGTTGTTCACAGTTGGTTCGCTATTGTCGCCGCCCGCCATTCGTTCCACCCGCTCTGCATCGACCGCCGCGAACGAGGTGAAATCGTGCTCGCCTGCAACCAGGCCGGCGGCTGCAATTATCGCCGATTCCTCCAGCGGATACGGGTAATGCCACACGTAGCGCGCCAGAAATGGCGGGCAGATGGTTCCGCGATGAATGCGATAGCGATAAGTTTTGGCGCGCGCCGCCTTGCGCGCATGGAACTCGGGCGCCGCCTCCGTCACTTCCAGCACACGGATCGACGGGGGGAGAATGTCGTTCAGCGCCCGCATCCAATTCTCGGGTGGAATTGCCGACGCGGTCGCAAAACTCGCCACCTGCGCCAGCGCGTGCACGCCCGCGTCGGTCCGGCCCGAACCCTGGGGGAGTACATTTTCACCGCTCAACCGTCCAATGGCTGAGGCCAGCGCGCCTTGCACCGTCGTCCGGCCCGGCTGTACCTGCCACCCGGCGAAGTCCGCACCGTCGTAAGCGAGGATCAGTCTGAGATTTCGCACGTTCTTTTTGGAGTCCTAAGCTGCCTTAGCATCATCGTAACTATTTACCAGCTCTTGTCGCCTCGGTCGCGGAGATGTGCGACCGCGCGTCAGCTATACTATTTCACTAACGATCAAGTCTGCGTGCGAACTGTTTTACTGCTTACGTTCAATGGCAAAAATTGCCGTTCCCGGGGACTGCGCGGCGAAGATTGCAAGGAACTCTTGCCTGTCGTTCTGCGTATTAACAAGGGGTTAGCAAAAGTTTGGACCACTACGTCCGTTCCTCTCGAGCAGAATCGCTTGAGTCTGATCGATCTTGAGTCCGGATCGATCTTGAGTTTGGGCGATCTTTAGTTTGATCATTGGAGATGATGCGAATGCAACGTTCTACCCGGTCGACCGCGTTTCAGCGGGCCGCTGCTTTTTTCCTTGCCGCCGTCTTCCTCGCAGTAATCATGGTGCCTGCGGCGTGGGCGCAGGATGCCTCGTCCGTGCCCAGTGCGCCGTCGGCGCAAGTTCCGGCGCAAAAGGCTTTGCCGTCATCGTCGCAGCCGTTTGACGTCCAGCAATATTCGAAACCGAGGTCGGCCTTCCCCAACGTGCTTGCTCCTTACACGGCTCGCCACGTCGCGCCCCCGAACCTGGCCAACACCTCGCGCATCGACCAGTTCTTGCACGATGGCAAACTTTATATCTCGATGAACGACGCCGTCGCCCTGGCGCTCGAAAATAACCTCGATATCGCGATTGCCCGCTACAACCTGAACATTGCCGATACCGACGTCTGGCGCGCCAAAGCCGGTTCCGCCATTCTCGGCGTGAACAGCGGCGTGGTGCAGAACACCCCCGGCGGCGGCGTCGGCGGACTGGGCACACAGGTCGGCTCCGGCCAGGGCGGGACCTCGGTCGCAGCCGGGGGCGCCGGCACCGGGTCCAGCGGTTTGGTGCAATCAACCTTCGGCAGCGGCCCGCCCATTACCAGCTTCGACCCCATCCTTACCGGCACGTTGCAGGTCGACCGCGAGGAGGTCAACTGCTCCAGCCCGTTCTGCGGCAGCAGCCAGAACACGACTACCGGCAATTTTTCTTACGCCCAGGGCTTTCAGTGGGGCACGAATTTGTTGGTCGGCTTCAACAACACTCGGGTAACTTCCAACAATTCGTTTAACTTGCTGACCCCAGCCCTGAACTCCAATTTCCAGGCGAGGGTGACGCAGCACCTTTTACAGGGTTTTGGATTCGCCCCCAACACCCGCTACATTCAGATCGCCAAGAACAACCGTGAAATCTCAGACGTAGCCTTCCGCCTGCAGATCACTACCACCGTGGACCAGATCGAAAACATGTACTGGGACCTGGTATACGCCTACGAGAACGTCCGGGTTCAGAAGGAGCAACTGGCTTTCGCTCAGAAAACCCTCTCTGACAGCAAGAAGCAGGTGGAGATTGGCACGCTGGCGCCGATCGAGGTCGTGCGAGCCCAGAGCACAGTAGCCACCAATCAGCAAACCCTCACCCTGGCGCTGACCAATCTTCAGTTGGAGCAACTCCTGATGAAGAACGCGCTCAGCCGCACGCTCGTCGATCCGGCACTGGCCGACGCCGAAGTGATTCCTATCTCAACCATGGAGTTGTCCGCCGAGGAAGCGGTTGTTCCTACGCAGGACCTGGTGAACGATGCGCTCAGTCATCGCCCCGAACTCGCCGAACAGCGCATTAACCTCACTAACACCGAAATCAGCAACAAAGCGGTCCGGAACGCGCTATTGCCCACGGTGGATGCATTCGCATATTACGGTGGCTACGGTCTGGGCGGCGTCGAAAATCCCGGCTATATCTGCGGCCCAAGTAATTACTCGGGAGACCCATTGTGCATGGGGCCGACGGTTTTCCCGAGTGTCGGCTACGGATCGACGTTGAACCAGCTGGTCAATTCCTCTGCTCCCGATAAGGGCGTCGGATTGCAGTTGACCATCCCGATTCGCAACCGTGCCGGTCAGGCGACCCAGGTGCGGTCGGAATTCGAATACCGGCAGGCCCAGCTGCGCCTGCAGCAGATTGAGAACCAGGTGCGCATCGAGGTGCGCAACGCGCAGTTTGGAGTGCAGCAGAATCGGGCCAGCGTCGATTCCGCCCAGGCCGCCGTCGATCTGGCACGCCAGTCGCTCGACGCCGAGCAAAAGAAATATGCGCTGGGCGCATCCACCGCGACTCTGGTGCTGCAGAACCAGGCGGCTATGACCCAGTCCGAAGTCACGCTCGTCTCCGCCAAAGCGCTGTACGAAAAGGCGGAAGTCGAACTGGATCGGGCCATCGGTCTGCTGCTCGATCACGCCGGTATCCTCATCGCTGACGCGGTGCGCGGCGAGGTTACGCACACCCCGAATATTCAGCACGTGACGGCGCGGCCAGCCGACCAAGCTGCACCGCCGCCCGCTCCGCCCCAGCCGCAACAGTGAGCGGCGGCTAGCCATCAGCGCCGGGCGATGCAAGCCCGGCGTTTCCCTTTTGCGCCTTGACTCCTCTCGCGTATTCTCTCTCCGTGACGCTCTCGGCCATCGGCAAAGCAAGTGGGAACAAGATTAAGGTTAAGGTTCGTGCAGGGACGGGCGCCCTCGGCCGTCCAAGCCGAGCAAAGCTCGGCAGGCTCTCAGCCGGCAGCGGCAGGGGCGTTAGATGACCCTCTCCGTGGTCATCATCACCCACAACGAAGAGGCCAACATCGGGCGCGCGCTGGCCAGCGTAAAGCCGCTGGTCGCCGATGGCAAAGGCGAGATCATCGTCGTCGACTCCGGCTCGACCGACCGCACCGTCGAGATCGCAAAATCGTATGGCGCGAAGGTATTCATTGAAGAATGGAAGGGCTACGCTGCGCAGAAGAATTCGGCGATCGAAAAAGCCGAGGGAGTCTGGATTCTGAGTTTGGATGCCGATGAGGAACTAGCGCCGGGGCTCGTAGACGACGTCCATGCGGCAATGGCTGTCGAGGCCTCAGTTGGATTCTGGATTCCCCGCAAGAATTTTTTTCTCTGCCGCTGGATCAAACATGGCGGGTACTGGCCTGATCCCAAACTCCGTCTGTTTCGTAAGGACGCCACTCGCTTCGAAGAACGATTGGTTCATGAGGATGTGCGGCCGACCCAAGGGACCTCGATCCAACTCACACACGCCATCATTCACCGCTCCTACCCCACCCTCACCGATTACATCGACCACATGAACCGGTATTCATCCCTCGGCGCAGAGATGGCGGTCGCCAAAGGCCAGCGCGGTTTCAGCCTGTTCGACATCGTCCTGCGCCCGCTCGCGACCTTCATCTACAACTATTTCTTCCGCCTTGGATTTCTCGATGGCCGCGAAGGACTGCTGCTGCACCTCTACCACGCTGTTTATGTCTCGTGGAAGTACGCGAAGGCTTGGGAACTCGCGCGTCAGAAACAATCAAGATAGTAACGCTGCTCTGCGCTTCCGGTTGAATTCACGCGCAACTCCTGCCCCACGATTCTTTTTTTTCTGAGCCGGGCAACTTTCCTTATCGCAATGGGTTTCATTCAAACGAAGCCAGAACGCTTCCGGGTTGGGGTCGCAGCCGTGAATCGTGAGCCTTTTGACGTAGTTCTGCTACGTCGAGGAGTTCATCCCCCAAAATCAGCACCAAGCTTCCAACAACCTTAAGGAGACTTATGAAACTTCGCACACGTGTCGTTCTGCAACTCGCAACTCTCTGTCTTGCTCTGGGCGCCTCCAGCTTCGCCGCCGATGCCTATCTTTACGTCGTGCATGGCATCCCCGGACGCGACATTGCGGATAATCTCAACCCCGGCCTGCCAGTCGACGTTGCGATTAGCGGCGAGTGTCCGGTGCACGGACTGACATTCGGCAGCACCACCGGGCCCTTCACTCTTTCCGCCGGAACTTATACCGTGCAGATCAGCATGGCGAACACGCTGGCGCCCTGCACCAATGCGCCGCTGATCACGTCGCAGGTCACTCTAACTTCAGGAGCAAGTGTCTCGGCGGTAGCCGCAATCAGCGGCGGTCAACCGGCTCTGCTCACTTTCGCCGACAACTTGTCGCCGATCATTCCCGCGCACGCGCGCTTTGTCTTCGCGCAATCCGCGGATGCTCCGGCGTTGCAGGCGACGCTGACTCAACTGTATGTCACGAGTCCTAAAACCTTCACCGTGACGGCCGCTCCAGGCGCCGAGCAGGCTGTCGTCGTACCGGTCGGCACTTATCTGGTGCAGGTTACCGCCGCCGGCAGCACCACCGTGTTGACATCGGAGCAGATCGGTCTCGCCGATCAGTCCGCTGCCTTTACTTATGCGGCTGGCGAAGCCGCGAATAACTCGGTGGGCCTGGTCGACCGAACGATCCGAGACGTCTTCTAGTCGTCTCCATTGTGTAGAGGACGGGGGTGCGCCCCTTCTCGTGCTTTTCGAGAAGGGGCCACCACGGACCTGGGCCGGTCGTTATGCCGCGGGCACAGGAGACGGGGGTGGGAGCGAGATTAAGGATAATGCGGGGACCCCGTCGCTGCCGGCTAAGAGCCTGCCGAGCTTTGCTCGGCTTGGACGGGCGAGGGCGCCCGTCCCTACACAAACCTCTCCGTCCCCACACAAACCTCTTCGTCACGCCCGCGGGGCTACGCGCATGATGTCGTACTTGACTTCCACCGAACGCTGCGGAAACTTCGACTCCACATAAGCTTTCACATCGCTGACCGAAGGAATTCCGTCCCGGCCCGTCAATCCGCGCGCGTCATCGAGCAGGATTATGTGCTGGTAGGGATGGCTCAGAATCATGTCCAACTCCGCCGACAGCCGCTGTTCATTGGTACGAATTCCAACCCAGCCGTAGTACCCGGCATCGAGCCAGAACAGGGCTGGCCCGGTTAGCAGTGCGAGTACCTCGGGCATGACTAGGCGGCTGTCTCCGCAGAAGATTCGGACGTGTTTGTCGCGCGCGAACTTGCGCGAAGCCCGTTCTGCCAGCGCCGGGTCTAATTCGATCGAACAAATGCGGTCGAAGTCGTGTTTCATGGCCGCCACCATCTCTCCGTAGTAAGTGCCGGTTTCGACCAGGGTCCGCAGCCCAAATTTCTCTCCGTATTGGCGCACGACTTTCTGCTTGAGCAGATGCGGAGAACGCGATGGCCGCCCGCGCAGTATCCAATACCAGTAGTCGGGATAGTGGCCGAGCGCTTTGTACGCGCCATACACCGGAGTGCGCTGCAATAGACGCCGGAATGCCTTCAGATTTCCCTCCGCCGAAAGACGGTCAAGAATAGTGGCGCGCTGAAAGTGCCGTCAAGGGAAGCGTGACCAAATTGCTGCCGGCAAGAAGCAGGTCCTTCCCCTTCGGCAAGCTCAGGGCCAGGATGACAATTTGTTGTTCATGCTACCAACCGCCTGGTCGGTCGCGTCTTTTGCAGCATGGCGACTGCTCCTCTATCATCAGAGACATGCGTCGGAACTGACGTGGGGAGCCGAATGGCCGAGAACAAGCCTGAAGTCAAAGTGCGCAAGACCGTCGCCGAGAGCCCGATTTCCGATGTCTTCGATGAGCGTCATCCCAGCCCATCAGAGAAGGATTGGGCCGAGAAAACTCTGGCTCCGACGCTTGAAAAGACTCCCGAAAAACCGATCGGCGCTCCCACTGGCACTAACCTCGATGAGCACGGCCACGCCCGTTTCAGCACCATCTCCGACGTCCCGATTCGCCGGCTCTACACCCAGGCCGATCTCCCCGCCGACTGGAACTACGAGCAGTATCTCGGCTATCCCGGCCAACCGCCCTACACGCGCGGCATTCACTCGACCGGCTATCGCGGCAAGCTGTGGACGATGCGCATGTTCTCCGGCTTCGCCTCGCCGGAAGAAACCAACCAGCGCTACAAATATCTGCTCGAACACGGCGGCGGCGGACTTTCGGTGGCTTTCGATCTGCCTACGCTCATGGGCTACGATTCCGATCACCCGGCCAGCGAAGGCGAAGTCGGCAAATGCGGCGTCGCCATCGATTCGCTCGAAGATATGGAGATTCTTTTCGACGGCATCCCCCTCGAAAAAATCACCACATCGATGACCATCAATTCACCGGCCAGCGTGCTCTGGGCCATGTACCTGGTCGTGGCCGAAAAGCAAGGCGCCGACTGGAAGAAAATTTCCGGCACGCTCCAGAACGACATCCTCAAGGAATACATCGCGCAGAAGGAATACATCTATCCGCCCGCGCCATCGATGCGCCTGGTGATTGACACATTCGAATTCGGATCGAAATTCACCCCGCGCTTCAACACCATTTCCATCAGCGGATACCACATCCGCGAGGCGGGATCGACCGCGCTGCAGGAACTTGCATTCACTATTTACGACGGCGTCGAATACGTGGAGTGGGCGTGCCGCCGTGGTCTCGACGTAGACGACTTCGGACCGCGCCTCAGCTTCTTCTTCAACGCGCACAACGACTTTTTCGAAGAGATTGCGAAATACCGCGCCGCGCGCAAGATCTGGTATCGCCTGATGAAAGACCGTTTTCACGCAAAGAACGATCGCACCCGCCTGATGCGCTTCCACACCCAGACCGCCGGAGTTTCACTGCCCGCGCAGCAACCGATGAACAACATCGCCCGCGTCGCCTTGCAGGCGCTGGCGGCCGTCCTCGGCGGCACGCAATCGTTGCACACCGACGCCTACGACGAAGCGCTCGCCTTGCCCACGGCTGAAGCCGCGCGCATTGCGCTGCGCACACAGCAGATCATCGCCTTCGAGTCGGGAGTCGCCCAGACCGTCGATCCTCTCGGCGGCAGCTACTTCGTGGAGAAGCAGACCCTTGACATAGAAAATGGCGCATTTGATTACTTCGAGAAGCTCGACCAGATGGGCGGCATGGTCAAAGCCATTGAGCGCGGATATCCGCAGAAAGAAATTGCCGAGGCCAGCTACCAGTACCAGCGGGCGGTGGAAGCCAACGAAAAGATCACGGTCGGCGTGAATGATTTCGTCATCGAAGAAGGGTCGCCCAACATTCTCTACATCGGCGAATCGGTCGCGCGCGCGCAGGAGAAAAAACTCAAAGCCCTGCGCGCCCGCCGTTCGAATGAAGAAGTGCAGCGCCGCCTCGAGGCCCTGAAGCAAGCCGCTGCGAAGACTCCCACCGCCGGCACCAACGGCAACATTTCCGATGTCAACACCATGCCATATATCGTCGACGCCGTCCGCGCCTATGCCACCGTGGGCGAAATCTGCGAAGCGTTGCGGCAGGTTTACGGAACCTATACGGAAGTTAGCGTCACGTAAACTTGCTTTGTCGTCGGACGACGCCTCATCTTCGCTGTATTGCGCCACGCCGAGCATTCTGATAACTTGCCTCTCGTCTTTCAGAGGAGACCCCAAAGGAGACCCCTGTGGCTTTTTGTCCAACCTGTGGAACGCAAATCGCGGATGGAGCGGCTTGTCCGAAATGTGCCAGCGGCGCTGGACCGGGCACCACCGCAGTTACGCCCGTGGCTGCCGGAATCACCGATAACCTGGCGGGCGCACTGGCGTATGTGACCATCATTCCGGCAATCGTGTTTCTGCTGATTGAGCCGTTTAACAAAAAGCGCTTCGTCCGCTTCCATGCCTTTCAGTCCATCTTCTTTTCTGTCGCGTGGATCGTGATCGCAATCGGCTTGTCATTCATCGGCTTTATCCCATTCCTCTGGACACTGGTCCGTCTGGCCTTCTTTGTGGTCTGGCTGATTCTCATGATCAAGGCCTACCAGGGACAGATGTTCAAGCTCCCCGTAATTGGCGACATAGCCGCGCAGCAGGCAGGCGCATAAACGCCGGCACAAGCGGGTGCCCCGTCCAAGCTTAGCTTGGGCGGGCCGTTTCGCCCATTTCCGCAAAAACCTTTTCTCTCTTCGCCCGTCAATCCAGTAAGCTAGGTATTGCCGTGTTTACTGGTCTTCAACCCGATATTGAGCCCGGTCGTCGGGGAACGACTTCCGGATTCTTGCGCCATCGCGCCGTAGCCATCTCGGTGGCCGCGCATTTGGCGCTATTGGCATTTATCGTGTTCCACGCTCCAAGAGTGATCGACGTAACCCCGGCCTGGCTTGCCTATGGAGACGGCACTCACACCTACAAAATAACTTACTTTCCGCCGAGCACTCAGAACGAGGACGCGCACCCGGACGCGGCCAAACTGCTGTTTCCGCCGCGCGCCAGCAAGACGCGCCCTCGCGTGCAGCCTCAGCCACCAAAGCCTGCGCCCGAACCTCAGCCGGCCCCTGTCGTGGCTGACGCGGAAGCTGGCGATCACAACTCTCACGCCGGCTCTCCGCTCGGCACCATGATCGACGGACCGATCACCGGCCATGAAGTTCACGTCGCGTATCCGACCGTGTATCCGAATCCTCCGGTGGAT
>Ga0302324_100005145_pt1 | contig 28675 bp, 27 predicted proteins | sample Palsa_T0_1_FD_201949 | JGI IMG/M metagenome (GOLD analysis project Ga0302324, IMG submission 201949) | Peat permafrost microbial communities from Stordalen Mire near Abisko, Sweden - Palsa_T0_1 | ecosystem: Environmental > Terrestrial > Soil > Palsa > Peat permafrost | place: Sweden: Abisko...
CGGTAAGAACCAGACTGCGTTGTCTTACCGCAGAAGAATTTTCCTCAGCCATCCTAAGCCAGTAGTAGGCGGAGCGGCCATTCTTCTCGACGCCATAGCCCTCAAGATGGGCCAAGCCAACGATGAATTGGGCAGCAGCGTACCCTTCTTCGGCCGCCTTAAGATAGGTTTCTATCGGATTGCCCAACCAAGACACACTTGGTCCAGTCGCTCGGCTAGACAGGCCGCTGCCTTCCTTGGACAACACAAAAAGCAATTCGCACCGACTAGAAACGCCCAATTTTTCAAAAGCCCGACCCAGGTAATTCTTCACGGTATGCCCACTGAGTCGAAATTCAGATGCAATTTGCTTGTTGCTGTAGCCTTGAGCAGCAAGTTCGGCCACCTGAATCTCCCGCTTTGAAAGCATGCCGAGCCGGTCGTTATCGATGCCGTCGCAAGATGGCCCATTTCTCAGTGCCTCAAGTAGATACTCTGCTTCGACGCCATTGGCCCAAATCTCACCCTGGCTGACGCGTTCGATACAGGTACGCAATTCCACCATCGGATTGTTGCGGCAGAACACACCTTTTGCACCGCAGCGGAACGCGGCGATAACCGACTCTCGTGCGCTAAGCTCAAGCAGTACCACGATGTGGACGTTGCTATGCTGCGAATGCAAGGCTCTAGCGACTTGCAGGCCCCTTTTCGCGCCACCGTCAAAGTCAGCACTAATCAGGGCGACGTTGGCCTTACGGGCGTTGACCGCGGAGATGATGTCGGTTGTAGCCGGTGTGGGAGTCAGGGCAACTGCTTCAAATCGCGAATCTCGATCTAACGACTCCGCAAGTAGTTGGCTCCCCATGCAGTTCCGATCAGCAACCAAGATCCGGATCGGCTGCGGCGGCGGAGAACAAGTTGTCGAATAAATGGAGGACATATTACTCTACCCCTTTGGATTTTTGCGGTTTCTACATCGGGCCCCATTGAATCGGAAACTGTCTTTAGACGCTGCGCGCGAGATAAAATTATCGGATTACTCGTTGTGAATGGCCCTGGGTGCACGTTCCCTAGCTCTCTTGGCGTAAAACTTGTACATGGTCAAGAGATTTACCTTCGGTTGCCGGAAGTAATACTCCTACTGATTGCTCTTAGGTATGATAGGCCGATTCGGCACAAGAATGAGGTTATCTGTTTTGGTGCGCCTCATTATGGAACCCCTGCCCAGGGTTCGCCGATTGTTGTCTGTTGTTGGGCGATTAAAAGCGTAGCGCACGACGTGGCCTTCCAGCGTTCCACCCGCACCCGGGAATCCCAACACCACTCGATCCGCCCCGAGACCTTTGACCAAACCTGCCGAGCCCATCGGATTGTTCAACATGAAACAGAGGTAGGGATATTTCTGCTTGCCTCGATAGCATTAATAATGGTTACATCGCCTTCTTACAAGAACCGCAACGGCCACCTGCCTAAGGAATCTGGCGCAGCAGCCGAACTTTCGGCCACATCAGGGCAACGACTCATCGTCCACAATCCAGTCAGAGGAATTCAGCAGTTCGTCGCAGGAAAGCTCAGAACCGCCCAGACAATGGCAGCGAAAGATGCTAACCCTGTTGCGTTGTGGAAGGCGGTCAAGCGAGGAAGCGTGAATGCGGAAGTCGCTCTAGCCAACCTTTACTTGGAGGGAGAGGCAGTCCCCCAGAACTGCGAACAGGGGCGCATGCTCTTATCCGCAGCATCGACAAAGGCAGCAAAGCCGCCAATAACTTTACTGAAGAGCAGTTATGCGGAACGATGCGAGTAATTGGCTCCGCTGGCTCTAGTCCGCCTTCTTCCGCCCCGCCCGTACCTTGGCCCATCGCAATTTTTGTGCCTCCGCGATCTTCCGGCGGGCTGATGCCGACATGGTGCGCTTTGCGGGAGCCGCTGCCACCGCTGGCTTCGATTCCTTCCGAGCAGTCGCCCACCGCCTTTTTCTGCGCGATCTCTCACTGGCTAGTCGAAATCGCCTACGGTGCGTCGCTCCAGGGTGGAAAGCTGGTCAAAAGTGCTCAGTCTTAGGAGTGGGCTTTTTCAAAGGCTGATTCCCGACAAAGTATTGCAAAATGCAACCGACAGCACTCTGACCGTTATTGTAGTCCATTTGTCTCTATCGAGCGGTCCTAAGTGACGCACAGGTTGTCTAGGCCCACATTTCCTACCATGCCCCTGCTTTTCTCCACAATGCAACCAGCCCGATCTACTCGACGTGGTGGGGCCGCTCGGGCCGTGTGCTACGGATGTTCAGGCTCTTGTGGCCAATCGACGTGCTAAATATGATTCTCGCCGAGACGGGGGGACTCACGAATGAAATCGCGGCCAGGGACGAGAAACCTAGGGATCGTATCCCATAATGCGGCCCCCGCACCGGCTACTCCTTGGATCGAGCGAAGGACCCGCTCCCGTTTTCAGTTGGTCTTCCCCGTCATCTTTCATTGGCGCGACGGAACGGCGCATTCAGCTATTGGCTATTGCAGGAATATCGGGCTGGGGGGGATTTTTATCGTAACCAGTAACTGTCCGCCGATAAACAGCGAAATGGAAATCGATGTTGTCGTGCCGGCTTTCGCTCCCGCACCGAGCGAGATCCTGTTTCGACATACTGGCCGAGCGATCCGAATTCAAGCGTGTGAAGATCTGGTCGGCTTTGCTGTCGCTGGAGAATTTGAACACGACACTGTAATCCCCGAGCGCATTACTGCCAGCAAGCTTCGCCAACAGTGAAGCTCTAGCGTGACTTTTGCGGGATTGCAAGGTTGTTCGTCTCGGTAGATACGAAGGGTTCAGGAAGTTGAGCGAGGTTTCTTCTCGCAACGCCTGCGGGTGGCGCCGCTTGTTTTTACTCGGCGGGCGAGCAAATGTGACTCAGAGGGAGGAAGTGTGAGCGCTATTAACTCGATATGCGCACCAATGATCGAGCCGCAGTGGTCGGCTGCGTCGGCTGCCGATCCTCAGTGGTATGCCGTTCACACCCGCTCACAGCACGAGAAGGCCGTCATCAACCAGCTTGAACGGCGTGGAATTCAGACTTTTCTCCCATTGATTAGTGAAGTCCACCGCTGGAGCGATCGGCGGAAGATCGTTCAGCTGTCCCTGTTCTCCTGCTATGCATTCGTGCACATGCGGCTGTTGCCTGAGCTCTGGTACAAGGTGACGCAGACCAGCGGCGTGCTGGGATTCGTGGGCGCTCGCGGTGAAGGCATTCCCATTCCAGAGAGCCAGATTGAGACCCTTCGGACACTGTTGTCGAGTGATGTACCGTGCACACTCTGTCCTTTCCTGCAAATCGGTCAACGAGTGCGAATTCGGGGTGGCGCGCTGAACGGTATCGAAGGCCTCCTGACCGCACGCAACGGAGATCGTACGCTGGTGATTTCCGTTGAACCCATTCAGCGTTCCATTGCAGTCCGAATTGACCAATACCAGGTGGAAGGGATTTAGGCTGCCCGATTTTTCTTGCGCTCCAAAGCAACGACAACTCCAAAATCAAATCAAACCTCAATTATCAGTCCACGCTAGAAGAGCCCTACTTGCTGCTGGATCTCAGAGCTTATTGGAACCATCGGTCGTCGGAGGCGGCGAACAAGAGCGCGGACAAATCGCTCCAGTGCCCTCATTTAGGAAGTAGTCATGACTCCGAATAGACGTCGATTCATGAAATATCTAGCCAAGCTCTTTGATCTTTGCGCCCTAGTAGTGGCGGTCGTCGTTGCACTGATAGCTTTCTCCTCGCCTGAGGGAATGACGCTCGCCGGTTCGATGGCAATGCGAATCAAGCTGGGAAACTGTCTGGTGTTCGCACTCCTTCTGCTGATGTGGCACAACCTCTTCATCTTCTGCGGGCTGTATGTCTCGAAGCGGCTGACGACACAGCTCACACAGATTGTGGAAGTGTGTAAAGCCACGACGCTCGCAGCAGCCCTATTGTTCTTGTCGGCAAAAGTTTTTCATCTAAAGATCGTAAGTCCCAGGTTTGTCTTGGTGTTCTGGCTGTCGAGCACCTTCCTGATGGTTACGGGGCGAGTCGTAGCCCGGTGGTTGCTTTTCGTATTGCGTAGTCGCGGTAGAAACAGCAGGTTTATTCTCATCGTCGGCACAAACGAGAGGGCAATAGAGTTTACGCGTCAGATCGCAGCTCATCCAGAGCTGGGATATCACGTTGTCGGTTTTGTGGATGATGACTGGGCCGGGACCAAGGCGTTCGAGTCCACCGGTCATACTCGCTGTTGCACGTTTGCAGGCCTAGCCGAGTTTCTCCGAAGTAACGTGATCGACGAAGCAGCCATGTACCTACCACTGCGATCGTACTACGAACATGCGGCCGAATTGGTGTCTCTGTGCGAGCAGCATGGAATTGTTATCCGCTTCGACGCGCAGCTGTTCAAGTTGCGGGTTCCTCCTTCTCAGTTGCAAGACTTGGAAGAGGACTCCCAGATTCTCGCCACGGCACGCCCGCCGGAAATAGTGCCCGCAATGATCAAACGTACGCTCGATTGTCTGTTTTCGACTGTGCTGCTGGTTCTTTCTGCTCCCCTATTTTTCGTGATCGCCGTCCTGATTCGGCTTACATCACCAGGACCAGTGTTCTTCCGCCAGGCCCGTGTTGGTTTGAACAAACGGCAATTCAGCATCTACAAATTCCGGACCATGGTGGCCGACGCTGAGCAGCTACAGGATCAGCTGCTCGCCATGAATGAAATGACAGGTCCCGTGTTCAAGATCAAACAAGATCCGCGGGTCACTCCGCTGGGCAGGATCCTGCGCAAGACCAGCATTGACGAATTGCCGCAGGTTTTCAATGTGCTGATGGGGGATATGAGTCTCGTTGGTCCACGAGCGATGTCGCTGCGTGACTACCAACTCTTTGACCAGGATTGGCAGCGGCGCCGCTTCAGCGTCAAACCCGGTATTACATGCTTGTGGCAGATTCACGGGCGCAATTCCGTTCCCTTCGAAAAATGGATGGAACTCGATATGCAGTACATCGATAAGTGGTCGTTGTGGCTCGATCTTAAGATCCTCGCGCGAACCGTCCCGGCCGTACTAAGAGGGACGGGCGCCGCCTGATGATTTCGCCAACCATGCAGACATTGGCGGCCAGCGTTCGTCCAGTTCCTGAACAGATCTCGGAGTTACGGGACAACTATCCGCATTCCATTGCCTTGAGCCATGGCAATCGACAGCTGAGTTATGAAGAGCTTGATTGCAGAGTAGATCGGTTTGCCGGACATCTGATGCAGCTTGGCATCGCGTCGGGCGCGACTGTGGCCATCTGTATGGAACGGTCGTTCGATTGGATCGTCGCTGTTCTCGGTATTATGCGGGCTGGTGCTGCCTATGTGCCGTTGGATTCCGCGCGCATGGAAGGCCAAATCGCTTTCGTGGCGCTTCTGCGCCGACTTTTCGAGGCCTGCTTTGCCCGATCAAACATTGGTTTGGCGGGGTAACGCCCGGCCTGCGCGGCTTGACTGCGCTGAACATAGGCTTCGATCCCGGACTCCCGACAACGGCAGCGTAGTTATGGAAACCAACCATGGTCAACAAGGAGTTCTTGTGGGTCACGGTCCTCGGTTGGACCGTGCCCGCAGTGGCGTAAAGAACCGGAGGACCATGAAGACGTTTGGAACCCGGTGAAACCGAACCCTTGTACCAGACAAAAAAGAGGTAGCATCGATGGCAGAAAATCAACCGACATTAATCGTGAGACCGCGTGCGGCTCTTTCTTTGGTCTCGCCGGCAGTTACGGAAGGGCGTTCCTCTGCGGTACAACAGCAACTCTCCCTGGTCGATATGTGGCAAATGGTGATCAGACGGAGAACGGCGATTCTCGGGTTCGCGGCGGCAGCACTCTGTCTGGTGGCCGCTTACACCTTCTTGAAGACGCCGGTTTATGAGGGAGTTGCACGCCTGCAAATTGATCCAAATCGATCTGCCAGTCTAGGGCTGGATGACAGCGAGAAAGCCTCGTCGCCGGTCGACGTCGATGGCCGCGTAAAAACGGAAGTCGCGATCATTCAAAGCGAAACGGTGGCGCTGCGTGTGATGAAATCGTTGGGCCTTTATGCGAATCCGCGATTCGCTGGGAAATATGTGGTGAGTGGAAAAATTCAGGATTTATCTCAGTTGAGTCCGGTGCAACGGGACCGATTGCTGGAGCGGTTCAATGACAATCTGATCGTGAAAGTGCTGCCCAGCACACAAGTGGTGGAAATCCGGTTTCGTAGTTCCGATCCTGTACTGGCGACCGCCGCCGCCAATTCCCTCATTGACGAGTACGTGCAGCGTAACTTTCAGGTCCGCGTCGACGGAACCATGCAGGTCTCGCAGTGGCTTTCCCGTCAAATGGACGATGTCAGGGCGAACACGACTGATGCCCAAAAGAAGCTTGCAGATTTTCAGCGCGAAAACAATCTTCTGGGAACCAACGAGAGCGACAACATTGTCACGGACCGGTTGAAACAACTGAACGAGGAGCTTACACAAGCCGAAGCGGATCGCATCGTGAAGGAAGGGCGTTATCGCCTGGCCCGTTCCGGCAATCCGGAGTTGATTGCTTCAGTTGTGCCCAGCACGACCCTGCAAGCACTGCGCACGCAAGAGGCCGACCTGAAAGCTCAGTATGCCCAAGTGAGCGCCAAATTTGGCAGCGGCTATCCCAAAGTTCGTGAGCTCCAGTCGCAGTTGGCGCACTTAGAGACTGCGATCACCACAGAAGTCGGAGACGTCGAAACCCGACTGGCAAACGAATACGTTGCCGCGGCGAAGGCGGAAGCCATGATCCGTGACGAATTCGAACATCAGAAAGGGGAGGCCTACAAGCTCAATGAGAACGTCGCTCAATACGCGATCTTGAAGCACCAGGTCGAGTCTGGGCAGCAACTCTATGACACACTTCAACTTAAACTCAAAGAAGCCGGCATTACGTCGGGCCTCGCGTCCTCTTTCGTTGGCATTGTGGATCGCGCGCAGGTACCCGACAAACCCGTGGAACCTAGAAAAGCCCTTTATCTCGCGCTCGGTTTAGGCGGTGGATTATTCGGCGGTCTTCTGCTGGGGATGATACTGGATTCCTTCGACGATAGAGTTCGGACCTCCGACGAACTTTCGGCACTAACAGCGCTGCCGGAGTTAAGTTCCGTTCCTTTTCTTGCTGTGCTTTCTCGCAAACAAACAAAAGGCACAGGCATCGCGGGCCTGCTCGTGCCTGAATCGACTCCTATTTCGCTTCGTGAGAGGAACTGCCAGGGTGGCGAGGCCTATCGTACTTTGGGCAGCGTAATCTTGTTTTCCTCCCTCGACAATCCGCCGAAAGTTCTGGTCGTAACAAGCGCATTGCCAGGGGAGGGTAAGTCTACAGTGAGCTGCAATTTGGCAACGGTCCTTGCGCAAGCGGGTAGGCGGGTCCTCTTGCTTGATGCGGACCTCAGATGTTCCTCGATTGACCGGCACCTGGGAATCAGCAAAGTGCCCGGGCTGAGCAACATGTTTGCGACAGAACCGACTGAATGTAAGCACCATCAACCCATTGCAAAATTGCCAAACCTGCATGTGATGGCTGCGGGTTTCCGTCCCGCCGGCCCGACAGAGATTCTTTCCTCTGCGAAGATGCAGCAACTTATTGCAGATTGGCGAAAGGAATACGACCACATCATTGTGGACACACCTCCCATCCTTCCTTTCGCCGATGCTTTGGTGCTCTCTGCGCGCGCCGATGGAGTCATCCTGGTGACTCGGTCAGGCGTGTCCCGCCGCAAAGCTCTGTCGCGCGCTATGGATGTGCTCTCTCGCTCGAACGCCAATGTCTTAGGGTTTGTGCTCAACGCTGTGCAGCGTCCGGAGTACTACTACGAATACCCGGACGCTTACAAGGACTTAGCCAGTAACCACCAGAGCGCTTCCGCGAACAATAACTAGCTCATGGATTAAAGCCAAAATGTCAAAATCATTGGTTGTATTCGTTTTGCTGTTGATCGGCGCTATACCTGTGGCGGCGCAGAAAGTCTTGGCGGGAAATTCCGCGCCTGCAGCCTCCGTTCCTTTTTCTCCTCCCGCGATCCATGCTCTCCAAATCTCAGCCGGAGATCTGCTGGACTTGAACGTCTTCGATACACCAGAGCTTTCGGCCAAGCTCCGCGTTGACGAGCAAGGCAAGGTCACGTTGCCAGTAGCTGGAGCTCTTTCTGTCCGGGGATTGACCGCCGAGCAAGCAGGACAGGCGATCGAAGGGCGTTTGCGCGGCGCCGATGTTCTCAAGGATCCCCATGTGTCGGTCACTGTGCTCGAATTTTCCACGCAAGGAGTCACGGTTCTCGGCGAGGTGAAGAACCCTGGCGTCTATCCTCTGCTCGGAGCCCACGGGCTTCTCGATCTCATTTCAGCCGCGGGAGGTGAGACGACGAGCGCCGGCAAGGACGTCGCCATTACCCATCACGACGATCCTGACCATCCGGTCATCGTGAAAGTCGGAAGCAAGGCTGGCAGCACTGTAGCTTTCAACGTCGATGTCCGTCCGGGCGATACGATCATGGTTTCGCACGCGGGCATCGTGTATGTGGTTGGAGATGTTGGCAAGCCAGGCGGCTTCCTCATCGAAAACAACGACCGTCTGACGGTGTTACAAGCCATAGCCTTGGCTCAGGGCACGAATCGAACTGCCTCTTTGAACCATGCCAAGCTGATTCGAAAGACCGACGGCGTACGGCAGGAAGTCCCGATACCACTCAAGAAGATTCTGGCTGACAAAGCTGCTGACGAAACGCTCGCGGATGGGGACATTCTGTTCGTGCCGTCCAGCGCCGCTAAGAATGCGCTACGAGATGCAGAGACTGCCCTCCCCGGCGTCGCCGCCGCTAGCATTTATCACGTCCCGTAGCCGAGATCGTAGCGCAATCTTCTAAATTTCGAATATCTTTTCTTACAAACAAGAAAGAGCGAAGCCGAACGGCGCTGATGATGAGCATCCATTAGATCAAGAATGAGCCAAAATATTAGGCAGAGATTTCTTCATGGGTTTGGGGCTACGGCGCTTGGGCCACTCGTAACGATAGTGGTCCAAGTGATTGGTGTACCTGTATTTCTCCATTCGTGGGGTGCAAAGCTCTATGGAGAGTGGCTGATTCTCAGCGTGATTCCTACCTACCTTGCGTTCAGCGACATCGGTTTCGGCGACGTCGCGGCCAACGATATGACAATGCGAGCCGCGGTCGGTGACCGTGAGGGAGCGATCGAGACATTCCAGACCACTTGGGTGCTGGTCTCGCTTAGCTCGATCCTCTTCGCATTGTGCTTTTCCGCCGGTGCTTGGACTCTGCCAATAGCCCGATGGCTGAATCTGACCTTTACCGCTGACGAAGCCCGCAACGTCCTGATTTTATTGATTACGTACGGTCTGCTCACCCAGCAGGCTGACCTCATTACCTCCGGCTTTCGATGCGAGGGAAACTACGCGCTGGGCATGTTGATTAAGAACACTGTTCGACTACTCGAAAGCGCACTAGTGATATTGGTTGTAGCGTTCCACGCCAGGCCTATGCAGGCTGCAGCAACGCTCGTGGTCTTGCGGGCAGTCGGGACTTCAGTCATGGCCTGGTTGATGGTGCGCAAGAGCCCGTGGCTGAGCTTTGGTGTTCGCCAATCCACTCTTACATGCGCTCGTCGTTTGGCTGTGCCAGCAGTGGCCTATCTGGCTTTCCCTGTCGGGAACGCGCTCAGTATTCAGGGAATGGTGTTGGTCATTGGCATCGTGCTCGGGCCCATCGCAGTTGCGACATTTTCCACCATGCGTACCCTCACGCGCTTCGGTTTCCAGATTATGGAAGCTGTCAAAAATAGCCTGTGGCCTGAATTATCAACTGCCTACGGCACAAAGAACTGGCCTTTAGCACGCAAGCTCCATCGGATTGCTTGCCAAGCATCTCTCTGGTCATCCATGGGAGTTGCCGTATTCCTGCTCTTTGCCGGCGACCACATCATCACAATCTGGACGCACGGCCGCATCGTTCCAGATGAAGCAACCTTCCGTTGGCTCCTTCTGGTGACTGTGGCCAATTCGTTCTGGTATACCAGTTCCGTAGTAACGATTGCGTCCAATACCCACGAGCGCGTGGCCGCCGTCTATTTGGGCGGATCAGCAACGGCTCTTGTCATCGCCCGCTTGTTAATACCGTATTTTGGGATTAGCGGCGCTGCGATGGCGCTGCTGGCAATCGACATAATTGTTGGTTGGTACGTGTTGAGTCAGTCGCTAGCGGCATTGAGTGAACACATGGGCGATTTTCTTGCTTCGATGTTTCGCTTGCCGGAATTTGGTTTCAGGAAATGACTGCAGCGACTTCACCCATCCGCTTCATTGAGGAAAGTGCCTCCACGTTCCTTCCCGTGCGCAGGGCGGCTAGCACGAGGCTGGCAATGGTAATCCTTACGCTGGCGCTGTTATGTTCGTTTCTGCAATATTGTTTCGAGCGAAGTGACGTAATACGGCTAGTCCCCGTCGCACTGCTGGTCGTTGCGACTTTCGTGCTCTTATTGACGTCTACGCGAGAGCAACGGCGGGTCATGTTCCTGGCGGTGGGTCGACCCGCTACAATTGCGCTTATCATGATCGTTTCTGTCCCACCCTTGCTTTCGTCGTTGTATCGGACCAACAGCTACGCCTTGCAATACGGAGCTGTCATAGTTGTCACCCTGGTTGCCGTCCGCATCCTGCTGTCAGGAATCGGCCTGGAAGGATTGTTGTTGTGTTTTTTCTGGGCCACTACGACCGGGATCTTGATTGTCGTAGGCATTTCGTTCGACGACCTGCTCGCTTCGATTGGTTCTACGCGCTACGCCCCTTCGTTTTTTGATCCAAATCGGATTGCCTTCTTCGTCGTGACGGCAATCCCGGCGCAACTGTGGTTTGCTTCCCGAGGGAGGCTTAACCGGTTCGCACTAATTGCCACGATTGTCTGTGTCTGCGTGCTAGTAGCAGCATCCTCACGCGGATCAATCATCGCATTGCTAATATCGATCGCTGTGACATTCGGCGTATGCCTTGTGAGGTTGCTCCGATTCTCGACGATCGCGATTTCGAGGAATGGGTTATTCGTTGCCCTAATATTTCTGTGTGTATCGGCGGTTATCGCTGGGGCGGAGCAGCCCGCATTTGATAGCGCTGGCAACTACTTACGGACCAAACTCGAGGTGAACACCCGAGCTCGCGGCATAGATTCAGGATTAACGGGCAGGACTCCTGGCTGGGCTGCTGTTCTCGACCTATTGCCCAAGACCTTCTGGCTATTCGGAAATGGGTACCGAAGCAGCGAACAGGATTTCACTTTTTCCGTAGACAACGGTTATTTGGCGGGGATTTATGAACTCGGTGTGTTCGCTACAACAATAGTTGTAGCCAAGTATTTCTTGGTTCTCGAAGTTCTCATAGTTGCCTATGTGACTCGGAGCTCAGCGTCGGATACTTGTCTCCTTGCCCTGGCTTCTACCCTGGTTATCTTTCTCGTCAACGCCTTCGTGCACAGAGTCCTGTTTGGCAGCGGGGATCCGGCGTGCTTGTTGGCGCTTTTTGCGTTCGTCTCGAACCGGCAGGACGTGACCGGAGCCGCTCAGAGAATGTCAGCAGCATCGTATTAACTTCCAGAGCGCCGCAGGCGATGAACATCCTCCACATCATCAGTTCGGTGAATCCCGCGGGCGGCGGGCCGATCGAGGGTGTCAAGCAGCTCGGGGGCGCCCTGATCCACGAAGGACATCGGGTGGAGGTCGCCTCTCTCGACCCGCCGGACGCCCCTTGCGCGAGGCAGTTTCCGATTCCGGTCTATGCTCTCGGTCCGGCGACGCTGAGGTATGCCTTCACGCCCCGACTCATTCCGTGGTTGCGGAGCAATCGTAGCCGATACGATGCCGTCATTGTGAATGGGATCTGGCAGTTTCACAGCTTTGCTGCATGGCAAGCTTTACACGATTCGAGCACGCCGTATGTGCTGTTCACCCACGGCATGCTCGATCCCTGGTTCAAAAGGCGATACCCGCTGAAGCATGTTAAGAAGTGGATGTACTGGCCGTGGGCGGAATATCGCGTGCTGCGCGACGCTCAGGCAGTGCTCTTTACTTGCGAGGAAGAACGCGTGCTGGCCCGCCAATCCTTCTGGCTGTATCGTTGCAATGAAGTTGTGGTCAATTATGGTACGGCCCCGCCCACGGGCGATCCGCAAGGCGAAGTCGATGAATTCTTCGGACTCTATCCCGATTTGCGCGGCAAGAAGCTGGCGCTGTTTATGGGGCGAGTGCATCCTAAGAAAGGATGCGATCTGCTGATTGAAGCTTTTGCCAGAGTGCTGGCGGAGCGTTCCGAATGGCATCTGGTGATTGCCGGACCGGACCAGGTGGGATGGCAAAAGAAGCTGCAGCATCAGGCGGAGGGGCTCGGTATCGCGTCACGGATTACCTGGACCGGCATGATCGGCGGCGGCATGAAATGGGGAGCGCTGCGCGCGGCCGAGGTCTTCGTTTTGCCGTCACATCAGGAAAACTTCGGCATCGTTGTGGCGGAGGCGCTGGCTGCAGGTACACCCACGCTGATTTCGCGCAAGGTCAATATCTGGCGTGAGGTCGAGGCGGACGGCGCGGGCCTCGTGGCCGAGGACACGCTCTCGGGTGCCTGCGAATTCTTCCGCTCTTACTTAAGCCTGCCCGACGAGAAAAGGCGGGCCATGCGCCAACTTGCGCGCCAATGCTTTGAGAAACGATTCGAAATCAAGAAAGCCGCCGGGACTTTGCATGGGGTTCTGGCTGGCATCACCGGAGTGAACTAGAAGGTCGTCACATGACCGTAGACATCGGCACGCCCGTGGAAGAGCGCTCCCGTCCAGGTGTCAGATTGAGCACCTACAAGGACCGAAGGCCCAGAACCTACTTGCTGAAACGCTTCCTTTGGTCCTGTGTCCAGCTGCCGTTTTGGCCGAAGATGCCGCGCCGACTCAGTCCGCTGCGCATCGCGCTGCTGCGGATTTTTGGCGCGCGGATCGAACGCAGATGTTTGGTCGAGAGCGCCCGCATATGGGTGCCGTGGAACCTGCACATGGGCGAATTTTCAGTGATCGGAGATGGCGCAGAGATCTACAACCTGGCTCCTGTCCAAATCGGGGCCAACAGCGTCGTGTCGCAGCGAGCCTATCTCTGCACTGCGACGCACGACTATACCAAAGCTGATTTTCCGATCTGCTCAAAGCCGATCACTATTGGCCCGAGCGCGTGGGTTGCAGCATGTGCCTTTATCTCGCCGGGTGTCAGTGTGGGTGAAGGCGCTGTCGTCGGTGCCTGCTCCATTGTTACTAAGGACGTTCCGCCGTGGACTGTCTGCGCCGGGAATCCTTGCCGCGTGATCAGGCCGCGCGAGCTTGACCGCGCGCCGCGTGAGAGGACTTTTCGATGAACGAGCCGCGATTCTCAATTGTTACCATCACACTGAATGACCGCGCGGGTCTTGCTGAGACACACGCGAGCGTCACCGCGCAAACCTGCAGTGATTTCGAGTGGCTAGTAATCGATGGTGCGTCGTCCGACGGCACCCTTGAATACCTGCGGCAACTCACACACCCGGACTGCAACTGGATATCAGAACGAGACGGCGGGCTTTACGACGCAATGAACAAAGGGTTGGACCGGGCCACTGGGCAGTACATCATTTTCATGAACTCCGGAGACAGATTCGCTGGGGCAGGCACTCTGGCCCGCATTGCTGGCGCCTTGGATGAGAACGGCGGGAGCTGGGACTTCCTCTTCGGCGATGCCCTTGAGGAAGCCGCTGGGGGTGACCTTTTGCTGAAGAGGGCGCGCCCCGCAAGCTTCGTAAGCTATGGAATGTTCACGCATCACCAGGCGATGCTTTACGCGCGTCGGGCGATCGCGGGGATGCGCTACGACTGCACGTACGTCATTGCCGGCGATTACGATTTTACATGCCGGCTTCTCGCTCGAGGAGCGAGCAGCCTTTACTTGGGATTTCCCGTCACCATCAACAAGCGGGGGGGCCTGTCCGAGAAGAACACCGGCATCGGACGCCGGGAAAACCTAGCGATACAGAAAACAGTGTTGAATCTCGGGCTGGCCCGCCGGGCGACCAACTACGCGGCTTTTCTGGGGTCATCGTTCATGCGTACTTACCTGCGGGGGCTGTACGACCTCATCCGCTTCCGTCAGAACATTCCGCTGAATGGCAGCCCGTTAAAAGGCTAGGGTTTCCTCGCAAATCCCGATCGCACGCACTCTGAGGGTCCGCCATGGTTGCAACACACTCGATACGACCGCTTCTCAGGTGGCTCCCCTTTCAGTTCGGAAAGGGCAAACTGGCTCATTATCTCCTGCAGCCGACCGAAATTCCGACGACAGATGTCCGCACGAAGTCCGGGGTACTGGTTCGCACCGCCCAGGACAAGATGTACAGAGACATCTACCTCTATGGCGAGTATGAACAGAATCTGACCGCCCGCATCAGGGATGTTGTCAAACCCGGATTTCGGAGCAAACTTCGGCTACTACTCGGTGCTGCTGGCTACGCTAGCAGGCACCAGGGGGTCTGTACACGCGTTTGAGCCCGTGCCTTTCATCTTTAGCCTGACTCAGGAGACCGTCAGGCAGAATCACGTTGGGGAGTCTGTTTTCCTCAATAACTACGGGCTAGGTATGCAGAGCGGTGAGTTCACTGTTTATTCCTTTAGTAAGCTCCCCCACGGCCAAGCCTCGTCCAACGACCTTGGGAGGCCAGATGCCGTCCCTCACCGCGCTGCAAAGTCACTACGCTCGACGAATACGCCGATGAACGCGGCCTGCACGCTGTGGATTTCGTCAAGGCGGATATCGAGGGTGACGAGCTCGGCGCGCTCGCCGGCGGAGAATGCCTTCTGCGGAGGTCCAATGCAGTCGTCGCCTTTGAGGTCAACATCCCTTGCCTCAAGGCAAGGGGTTTGGAGCCTAAGGCGGTAGAGGATTTTCTTCGAGGTTGCGGGTATGTGGAATTTCTTCAGGTGCCAGTTCACCGGAGTGCGCGCAAAGTCGCGCACCTGGCGCCGGAACTTGGGTGCGATTACTTGGCATTCAAGAGGGGCTAGATTGCCAGTGAGACGGATTGGGGCGACCTCCTGGTAAAAAAGGCGCGCGCGGCAGGCTTCGTTAAGTATGGAATGTTCACGCATCATCAGGCGATGCTGTATGCTCGGCGGGCGATTGCCGACCCTTCGTTATGACTGCGGGTTTGTGATCGCGGCCGACTACGATCTCACTCGTAGGCTCCGGTGCAAGCGCCCTCCGCCTGCGATTCCCGATCAGCATAAACGAGTGCGCTGGTCTGTCTGAGAGGAAGGCCGGTATTGCGCGGCGCGAGAACCTTGCAATCCAAAAGACAGTGCTGCGGCTCGGGCGGGTCCGTCGTGCCGCCAATTATACGGCGCTCCTGGGCTCTGCCTTAATGCTCGCGCACCTGCGCGGGCTGTACGACCGTATCCGCTTTCCGTCAGGACCTCACGCTGGAAGATGCCTGCTAGAGCGCGTTTCGACGATTTGCCAAGGAGGGATTTCTGAATGCCTGTGCGCCTTCACGCTATGAGGCTCGCGCGAAGCGTCGTGAATCGCGTCGGATATGACGTGGCAAGGGTTCGCGAAATTAACCCCGAGGGCGCCCGCTTGGTGGGGCTGCTTGAACGGCTCGGTGTGGAATGCGCCCTAGACGTCGGGGCAAATAGCGGGCAGACGGGGCGGTACATGCGACGGATCGGATACAAGGGGACGCTGATTTCGTTCGAGCCTGTGAGGTCGGCTCATAGTCTGCTCGTCGCGGAAGCTAAAGGGGACCCCGACTGGATTGTCGCACCCCGCTGCGCAATCGGAGCAAAATCTGGAACGATCGAACTCAACGTTTCGTCTAGTAGCGAGTCGAGTTCCGTAATACCCCTCACGAGCGAACTCCTGGACGCCGTAACCTCTGCGCGATACGTCGAGAGAGAACGCGTCGATCTGAGGACGCTCGACGACGCTGCGCTTCGGTACGTAAAAGGCCGGAGGACATATCTCAAGGTCGACACTCAGGGATATGAGGGCGAAGTCCTGACGGGAGCGACGGAACTGCTTCACCTGTGCCTATGCGTCAAACTCGAAGTCTCCTTTGAGGACTTGTACGCGGGCCAGCCCCTGTTCCGGGAGATCTGGCGGATGATGGAAGACCGAGGATTCGCATTGTGGGACCTAGAGTCCGGCCTGCGCGGCACGGATAGCAAGCTCCTGCAGGCTGACGCGGTTTTCGTCCGGAGATCAACCGAGGCCAAGCAACCTAGGGAATCCTCTTCGGGGTCGCTGGATCGGCCATGATCTCCGTCCTGATCCTCACAAAGAACGAAGAGCAGGATCTGCCCCGCTGCCTGGAATCAGTGCGCTGGTCCGACGATGTTCACGTCTACGATTCGTACAGCACGGATGGAACGCTGGAGATTGCTGAGGCCGCAGGCGCTCGCGTCACGCAGCGTGAGTTTGACGATTGGTCATCGCACCAGAATTGGGGGCTCGCGAACATTCCATTCCGCGATCCCTGGGTTCTCTACGTCGATGCCGATGAGCGCGTAACTCCTGAGCTGGCGGCGAGCATTCGACGCGCAGTCGAGAATCCGGGGAACAAAGTTGCGTTTCGCATTCGGCGGCGGGACTTCTGGGGCGAGAGCTGGCTGAAGCACGTGCAGGCATCCTCTTATTACATGCGGCTGTTTCGCCCGGAGAAGATGCGCTACGAGCGCCTAGTCAATCCGGTTTCGATTGTGGATGGTCCGGTGAGTGAACTAGAGGGCTATCTCGACCACCACCCCTTCAGCAAAGGCATGAGCCATTGGGTGAACCGGCACAATGCCTATAGTTCGCTGGAAGCGCAACAGATTCTGCTCAATCGGGAAAACAACCAACAGTTCAGCGCAATACAGGCTTTTATGGCAAAAGACCGTAATCAGCGCCGCTTTCATCAGAAAGAACTGTTCTACCGCTTGCCGGCGCGGCCACTGATTAAGTTTCTCCTGCTCTATTTGGGCAAGCGAGGATTTCTCGATGGCCGCGCGGGTTTGGATTACGCGATATTGCAGTCGTTCTATGAGTCGATGATCGTGCTTAAAACGAAAGAATTGACCGGGAAGTCAGCTGCGTTCGACAGGGCCAAGGAAGCTCGTTCAGAAATTCCATCTCAAGCCAGCCCGAGCGGCGGCATCCCGGAAGGTTCCCATGCGCATTCTGGTTCTAACGATTAATTACTGGCCGGAACCAACCGGCATTGGAGCGGTTTTGACTCGGCGGTGCGAGTATCTCGCCTCGCTGGGACATGAAGTCACGGTTTGCACGGGCATGCCCTACTATCCTGAGTGGCAGGTCAGTCCGGATTACACAGGTAAGCTATTTCTTCGCGAAGAGCACAAAGGCGTGACCATTTTGCGCTCCTGGATCTGGGTGCCGAAGAAAGTGACTTCGGCGAAGCGCGTGCTGTTTGAGGCATCGTTTCTGGCCAGCTCTTTGCTGCGCGCGCTCGGGAGCCGCAAGCCGGAGCTGCTGCTGGTGGTTTCCCCGCCGCTCGGACTGGCGCTTTCGGCGAGGATTCTGAGCCGCTGGTTCAGAGCGCCGTACGTCTTCGATGTGGAAGATCTGCAGCCCGACGCCGCAGCCGATCTGGGGATGCTTCCGCGTCCCGTGTTGCCGGTGCTTTACCGGCTCGAGGCAATGGCCTATCGCCGCGCCGTACTGATCACGACGGGGACGGAAGGCATGCGCCACCGGATTATCGATAAAGGAATTCCCGGGGAGCGCATCGCGGTCGTTCCCCCTCCAGCGGATAGCAATTGCTTTCGTGTAGGAGGCGCGCAGCAGGGTGAAGCCTTCCGCCGCAAGCATGGGTTGGAAGGCAAGTTCGTGGTGGCACATTCCGGCAATATGGGTGTAAAGCAGGGCTTGGATCTTGTACTCAACGTTGCTATGCGGATGCAGGAGCGCAAGGAAATCGCATTCCTGCTGGCCGGTGATGGAACCATGAGATCTCACCTGGAGAGTCGCGCTGGGGCACTGCGGCTGGACAATTTACGGTTCCTGCCTGTACAGGGGCAAGCCGAATTCCTGCAGATGCTGGCGGCGATCGATCTGGCGCTCATTGTGCAACAGCCGAGCGTCTCGGATATCGCTTTTCCCTCGAAAACGGTGACGTTGCTGGCAGCGGCACGGCCCGTCGTTGCCTCGGTGAATGCCAACAGCGAAGTCGCGCGGGTGGTCGCTCGGTCGAACGGTGGAGTAGTGACCCAGCCAGGAGAGGCGCGAGCTTTGGCAGAAAACATCGTGCAGCTATTCGGAGATCCGGTGAAAAGATCGCGGCTGGGTGAATGCGGCCGTCGATTCGCTTTGGAACATTGGGACGAAGATCTTATTTTGCCTAGATTCGAATCTCATCTGCTGAAGAGCGTCGGAGAACCAGAACCAGCAGCATTGGCAGGGGACTCGGCGGCCGCATGATCGGAGGCTGGATCACAACGTTCATTTGCGCTGGCATTTGCCTCGCCTTGGTTTGTGTGGCAGTTAGCGCGCGTGCACAGTCCGACGCTGGGGCCACGACAGAAGCCAATCCTGCGATCGATGCGGTGGACGCTTCGGTGCATCCGGAGGTCGATGGGCAACCACACGAGCCGACGGCCGAGGAAGGGTCGCGTGAACGTACCACCGCTTCGCACGCCGCAAAACGGCCTCCGGCATCCGTAGCGTGGCCCGCCCATGCGGACATCTCTACGACAAGTACTGATGACAAAGGCAGTCCGCCCAGAGTTGGCCTGTCCTCCTTCCGCCCGGAAAGGGAATCAGAACAGCCCAGTGGATCGCAGCCTAAAGCTTACGATACATCCGGGAGCACGAAGAATCGCAATAAGAATGACAATTCTGGCTTGGGCCAGAAGACTTTTCTGGACGCTCCGCCTTATCATCCTTTGTCAGGCAACCCAAAGCCGTCTTCCATACGAAGGACAACACTCCCAGCGGTTCCTGACTCCGATCAAACCCCGGCGTTGGGGACTACATTTGGTCGTCCAGCGTTAGGACTCACTACGAGAAGCAGCCTCTTCCCGAAGAGAGATCGCTTCAAGCACGAAAAACAGAACAGCAGGAAGCGATATACCGCTCGTGCGACCAAACCCGTGATCCCCAACCTGACGAAATCTTCATCTTCTGTTCGACTCTCCGACCGACACACGGCGCTAGCGCTATCGAGCAAGTAGAGGCAGTCGCCAACGTCATTCTGGATTCTCTCAAGGAGGTACCCGTGTCAAAGCGCGCATTGATCACAGGCATTACCGGCCAGGATGGTTCGTATCTGACGGAGTTGCTGCTGGGCAAAGATTATGAGGTCCACGGAATTATCCGCCGTGCCAGCACCTTCAATACTGACCGCATCGACCACATATACGAGGATCCGCAAACCACAAATCGGCGGTTACATCTTCACTACGGAGATTTATCGACGACGGAGCAGCTCACCAACCTCATCTACAACATGCAGCCCGATGAGATCTATCATTTGGGAGCCCAGAGCCATGTGCGCGTGAGCTTCGATGTGCCCGAGTTCACTGGCAATATTACCGGACTGGGGACCACCCGGATTCTCGAGGCGGTACGCAACAGCGGCATCCGATGCCGTTTCTACCAAGCCGGCTCGTCGGAAATGTTCGGATCGACACCACCTCCCCAAAACGAAGCGACGCCATTTCACCCCCGCAGCCCTTACGGCGCAGCCAAGGTATACGGTCACTGGATGGCGGTGAACTATCGTGAGGCTTACGGAATGTTCTCAGCGAACGGGATCTTGTTCAATCACGAGAGCCCGCGGCGTGGAGAAACGTTCGTGACCCGAAAAATTACGCGGGCCGTCGCCCGCGTCCAGGCCGGAAAGCAGCGCAAGCTCTATTTGGGAAATTTAGACGCCCGCCGCGATTGGGGCTACGCTCCAGAGTATGTGGAGGGTATGTGGCGCATCCTGCAACAGGATGATCCCTCCGACTATGTGTTGGGGACCGGAGAGGCACACACGGTTCGCGAGTTTCTGGAAGAAGCGTTTGGCTATCTCGACCTGGACTGGAGAGAATACGTGGAGCTAGATCCTCGATATCTACGGCCCGCGGAAGTGGAATTCCTTCTCGCTGATACCAGCAAAGCCCACCGCGCGCTGGAGTGGGAGCCTAGGATCAAATTCAGCGAACTAGTCCGCATCATGGTCGATGCCGACGTCGAAGAAATTGGCGTGACGCCAAAGGGTGCGGGCCGTGCCATTCTGGAAGAAAAATTCGGAGACTGGCACCAGTGGACAGGATCTGTTTCGAAATGTCTGGAGGCCGCCGCGGGTAGTGCGCTCGGTGACTAAACTGATCACGGGGAAAGGGAAACGTAATGAACTCTGAAGCAAAGATCTACGTAGCAGGCCACCGGGGACTTGTGGGCTCAGCTCTAGTTAGAGCGTTGAACCGTTCGGGTCATCGCAACTTGGTGGTTCGAACACATGCGGAGCTGGACCTCATGGACCAGGCCGATGTCAGCGATTTCTTCAGTCGAGAACAGCCGCAGTATGTTTTTCTCGCAGCGGCGAAGGTCGGGGGCATTCTTGCAAACAATACCTATCCCGCCGAATTCATATTTCAGAATGTGCAAATGCAATCGAACATAATCGAAAGCGCGTACAGGGCCGGGGTCGATCGGTTGCTTTTCCTCGGATCGAGCTGTATCTACCCGAAATTCGCAGCGCAGCCGATACTAGAAGATAGTCTTCTTTCTGGCGCGCTCGAACGTACGAATCGGCCTTACGCCATCGCCAAGATTGCGGGCATCGAGATGTGCTGGGCTTATAACCGGCAATATGGAACGCGATATCTGGCGGCGATGCCGACCAATCTCTACGGCCCGGGCGACAACTACGATCTGCGGACGTCTCACGTGATCCCTGCGCTGATCCGAAAAATGCACGAAGCGAAAACCGGCGGCCAAGAGGAGGTGCTGCTCTGGGGAAGTGGTACACCTCGGCGTGAGTTTTTATACAGCGAAGATTTGGCTGATGCGTGCGTGTTTCTGATGGAACTTAAACGCGAGGCATTTGACTCTCTGGTTGCCAGCGAAGCGAATGCACCTTTGGTCAATGTTGGTGCTGGTGAAGATCAGACGGTTCGCGAACTGGCGGAACTTATAGCAGCAGTTGTGGGCTTTGACGGTGTGTTGCGATTCGATTCCACGAAACCAGATGGCACGCCGCGCAAGCTCCTCGACGTTTCCCGACTGAATTCTCTGGGTTGGAAACCGAAAACGGGGCTTCGTGAGGGCCTGGAACTTGCATATCGAGATTTTGTGCAATCCTTTACTGCTCAAGCTGAAACAGACTTGCTCACCTCCCCGCGACGTTTCGAGGCCGGCGCATGAAACAGGATATTAAATCCTATGATGAATTTGAAAGGCCGTGCCCAGTTCTCACCCCAACACTAAACTCCTCCAGGCCAAGCTCCTCTGTATCAACCCTAGCGACTCCAGCTTCTTCAGCTGTCCGCAGGCTATCGAAACTCAAGATTGCTCTCCTGCTTCTAGCGCTAGCTCTTGTTTCTGCTGAATTATTCTGCCGTTTTGTGGTCGGACTCGGAGACCCTCCTCTGTATCAGGCAGATGCGGCGATGGAGTATCTGCTACAGCCTTCGAAAACCTACCAACGTTTTCATCATCGATTCGCGGTAAACCGGTACAGCATGCGGGCCGACGATTTTCCGCCCCAAAAATCCACTGGTGACGAACTGCGGGTGTTAGTCATCGGCGACAGCGTTGTGTACGGGGGGGTAAGGATCGATCAGGACGATATTGATACCGAAATTCTCAAGCGCAACCTGCAGCACGAGCTTGGACGTCCAGTTGTTGTGGGCAACGCTTCTGCCAAAAGTTGGGGACCACCGAATGAACTCGCATATCTGGAGCGATACGGTACGTTGGACGCTGACGTGGTCATCCTGGAACTCTCTTCTCATGACTATGCGGATGCGCCGACATTTGTTCCCGTGGTGGGCATTTCGGCCGACTACCCTGCTAAGAAGCCCTGGTCGGCGTTAGCGGACTTGTTCGAAACATATATCCTGCCGCGCTACTTCCACTCTGGAGTCACCCCGGCAGGAATCGATAGAACTGTGATCAACAGCGCTCACTCCGAACACGACATTGAGGAATGCCGCAACGCGGAGCGAGAGTTTTTCAAATTGGCGCGTGCGCGTCACGCCAAGGTTGCCCTCGTACAACATCTTTCCCTGACCGAACTCGCTGGGATCTATCAAATCGGGTATGCTGCAAACCAACAGGTGGCCAGGGAAGAGAACGTTCCCTATGTTGACGATGCCGAGGAGCTTCGATCTGAATTGAAGTCGGCTAATAGTCCTTTCTATTCGGGTGATCCACTACACCCGAACCGGATGGGCGAGGAAGTTCTTGCTCACACCTTGCAGCGCGCTGTCGACCGCTGTTTGAAGAGCAACTAGCAGCGACCTTCTGCGCAGCGTGCCACGCCCGTATATGGATCAGTTTCTATTGACGATGACGGCATGTATCGACCCAAGAAACGGCAGTTGTCCGCTCGTGAGGTCTGATCCACAGATTCGGCTCGCCGACTATGAAGGCGCGCTGCGCTATTGGCTGCGCTACCCGGATGAGCGCACCGGGCAGATTCTCTTTATTGAGAACTCAGGCTATCCATTAGAAACCCTAAAGGACATCGCAGACAGGGAGAATCCGCTTCAGAAGAAAGTGGAATTCATTGGTCTCGACTGCAACTGGTACCCTACGGATGGAAACTATGGCCATGCTGAGATGCGGATGCTTGATTTGGGACTAGAGCGAAGCAAGCTGCAAAAGGTAACCACACATATGATCAAGGTGTCTGGGCGTTTTCGGTTTCCGAATTTGAGCAAATTGCTGGATCGGCTTCCGCCTGGCTTCGATGTAGCGGTGGACTCGCGGGTTTGGCGAACAATTGGAAAGAGGTATGAGCATCCCTTTGTGCCGACCCAGATCGTTCTTTTTTCCCATTGCTTCTACACGCAAACCCTGCGGCAGGGGTATCAAGAGCTTGGCAAGAATGGCATTTTGCTCATGGAATGGCTATTTTACGAAAGGCTAATCCCGCTGATAGGGAACGCCGGGATTGTGTTGCGATTTCCCTGCAATGTGGACCCAGTCGGCTTCCCGGCGCACCGGGCACGGTCCTTTACTCATCCAAAGCAGAAAGCAGTGTACGCGCTCCGAGGAGTGGCAAGACAATTGGCACCCGGATGGTGGATCTAAATTGAGGTCAGGATTAAATGGCTACAGCGGTGTCATATCTCACTCGCGTCCTATTGTGCCTACAGTAAATGACTGGATGCTTACGATATGACCAATGGTGTCAGCCGAGCCATCAGCTTGCTCGTTCTGACTTGCGCGGCTGCGGTGCAACCGAACAATTCGCTCTCCAGTTCGGCCGGAGGCGACGATTCCGGCTCAACAAGAGGCGTTCTCAACGCAGGAGCGTTTGTTGGAATGGACTGGGTGGAGAAAGTGAATAGCGCCGCTAGGACTCTTCCTAACGGCGGTACCATTGAAGTCCCTGATTCGATCGCGGGACTGGCAACGACCACAGGCACAATTCCAAGCAATGTAAGTCTCGAATTCACCGGTAGCGCGACCTTCGGTTTCTGCCAGATTAACTTGGGGAAGTTCGCGAAGATTTACAACAGGGATGCGCTCTTGCAAATGTCGTCGCACGGTTCTGGTTGTATTGGGATCAATGCGGTGGACGGGGCTATTTTGCAGACCGACGATAAGTTGATTTTGGACGGGTTGCGGGTCGACTGCAACGGCCAGCCGGGGTCGACCGGGATTGTTCTAGGAAGATCCGGTTCACAGTACACGATGCGCAATGTCAGCGTCCAGAGTTGCTCGACTGTGGGCCTGCTCCTGGATGGCGGCCAGTTTGGCGAGTACTACAACGTCTCACTTTATAACAATCAGGTGGGACTGAAGATCTACACAGTAGCTGGGGCCGGCGGTGGAAATTCCAATACGTTTTATGGACTCAGAGCCGTACATAATACCGTCGGAGTTCTGATTTCTGAATCCACTTCATTCGGGCAGGGGCCGAATTATTTCATAAATGCTAATTTGCTCAGCAATACGGTTGCTGGTTACGCAGTGTTTGGAAAGGTTGGAGAAGCCCTTCACATTATCGGCGGAACGACAGAGGTGAATGGCGGTGGCCCAAGTACATCAACGATTGATGGCCGCGTTATCAAGCGGGCCGCGATCTACAGCAACTTTGCAGCAGTTTACGTCAGTCAGTTTTATGTTGCAGAAGCCACCATCAGTCCATGGGCAATTATCGACAACAAATCGAGGCTGACTCTCGATAACGTTTACGGATATGGAAACCCGGCGGGCACACTGGTGACCTCGGATGCCAGCAGCAAAGTCTTCCTGCAAGGTGTCATTGATACGACCGGAGCGATTCAGAACGTTTTTGCCTATCCCTCAACTCTGAGCGGCGGCGGGCATCTGAAAATTAGCGGCGTGCCGGTGGTCTCATTAGACGAGGGGATCCCCAATGCTTACGCCGGTAATGCAATGGCCCCGGCGTTCGAGGACATTGAGGGGTCGGCCTCACAAGGAACTGAAACCGATAGGCAAATGGGGCCAGTGCGCGCTGTTACTCATGCCGCCTTCCAAGGAAGTAGCAAGAAGAATCGCGCTAACTTTGGAAAGCTACTCGCCGTGCCAACCAAGGAAACATCGGACATGTTGTTGAGCATCCTTCTCAAATCGTCAGTTAACTGCACCTATGCGATGGAAGGCGTCGATATCCCCAATTCGGCGTTCCAATTTCCTCTCTTGGCTGGACAGTGGACTCGCGTGGTGCTTTATGTCGGAGAACAAGGGGCAGGGAGCAGTTTTACACTGGTCGGATATCCGACTGACTCCAGCGGCCCCACGGTCAGTTTCGCAAGGTTGGAGTTGTTGGCTACGGAAACTTCTCGTCCCGGTCAGCATGGATATTTCGGGCCAGTGTTAGCAACGGGAGCTGTGAATCCGGGCGCCGCTCGGCGGTGATTTGGATCGAGTCGCCGCTGCGTTGATGCGCCTGCGATACGGGGGCAATCGCTAAGTTCGCCGTGACCACTGACGGAATTGCGAGTGGAGGCAGGGAGCGGTGGCTGATTCACTGGTGAACAATCCAAAGAGAAACAGCTGACTGCCCTAGCTGTGTTTCGGGAAGAGTCAATGTGCCCCCGGCAGAACTCGCGGAAAAGCTTTCAACTTTTTGGAGTTGAGTAGCGGGCACAGAGGGAGGAGTTTGTCCTGCCACTACCCAATAATTGAGATTGCTGGTTTGAGCATCAATCAAATATCGATCTACAGTAACAGGACCACTGAAGGGCAGATTCTTGAATGCTACAGTCACAGTTTCGTCTGTTGTAAGATCCCCATAGCCCGTGGCGGCAAAATCGAAGCTATAGTTAGCCACGATGAGACTCGCCGAGCTTGAATCTGAAGAAGCGAAGGCCTGAAGATCGGGCTTTGCCAGGTTTGTTGCAACAGATTTTCTTGTACCGTTCATGCGATCAACCATGCTGAAGGCATTCGCAATGGCCTTGGGGTACTCGACGCTGTTTTCAACGTGATTCCACGACGCGAGATCCATGTCGGCGTTAACCCCGGCTGTGTCATTTCCCTGGTTGTCTCGCACCTCCAAGAAAGACCCTCCCGTGACGGTTCCTTTGAGAGCTTGGAGAAGAAAATTAATTGCCCAAGCTGCCCCTTCGTGAGATCCGTTGATGGCAGCATATGGCCCAGTGCCCAAAGAACTGGCCCCCCATTCAGTCACCCAAATTTCGGTCTTCGGATACCCACTAGCAATTAGCGTATCGCGGATGCTTTGAGCATATTCAACCAAGACATTGGCATCGCCCCCATAAATGTGAAGTGATACGACATCAAGTCTTAAACCCAGGGCCGCGTATTTCTTAATGATTTGATTTTGCCAGAGCTGACCCGATCCGTAATAAACGGTCCAAAATCCCGAAGCCGGAGCGGCGATGCGGATTCTCTTGTCGGGGTTCTGATTGGCGACCGTATTTACGGCGCTGGCCCAGTGGCTATAGACAGTGTCAAATTGGGCAAAACGACTGGGATCACCCTGAGGGACACTTGACGTTGTAGTGAGCCACAAAGCCCTAGGGTCTGTGGTTATATCCATTTCATTTTCTACTTCAAACAAAGCCTCGCTAAATCCCGTTCCCCCGTACTGGTTGGCCACGTAGTTTACAATCGCATAGCAAAGCGCATCATATTGAGCCCACTGGCTAGCCCCCCACTGTAGTGGATTTCCCTCAATGGACGACGGGGCCCATTGCCCAACAACGACATGCGGAGTAAGGTTTCTGTACTTGATATTTTGAAGGTCGTTGTTGAGACGACTGCATCCAGTGAGGTTTCCGTTGGCATTTAGTGCGCAGTCTCCGAGTCCATTTATGTTCCTCATTCGTTTCATTGCGAATTCCGATGAAATGAGACTCCAGTCCGGATAAAGATCGCCATCGGATTCCGGCGCAGAGGCGCTTGAATACGTATTCTTCGCGGCGACTAAGTCGTCACCGCCTGTCTCGCTTACCGCCTCTCCCGCGTCCACTACCACGTCAGCAGCCACGGCAGCGGGTTGCGGCGGGGCCGGCGGTTGCATAACTTGTACGCTGAAGGCCACGGCTGAAGTGTCAGACCCAGGATTGGGGTTCTTAACGAAACCTTGCATGTTTCCCACTTGGGCCTGGGTGGCTGTTCCTGTTGCTACCAGCTGCCCAGCCGACCTGAACGTGGTCTGAAGGGCTTCGCCAGCAAATAAGACTTGGGCACCCTTTGCGAAACTCGTGCCACTAACTGTGAGTGTGAAAGCCCCTACCGAAACCTTGTTCGGCGAGACGGAAGTCACAACCGGGATGGGGTTACTGAGCGTAAGAGCTGCTGTCGCCGAGATTGAAGGCTCGTAAGCGCTCGTGGCAGTTACTTTCACCGCGTTCGGATTTGGGACGGTTGCAGGCGCCGTATAAAGACCTGTTGCGTCGATGGTTCCAACGGTTGCATTGCCTCCTGGGACACCGTTGACTGACCAACTCACACCAAGATTCGTTCCCCCGACGTTACCCGTACAAGGCTGCCCGTGCGTCCCCTCATACTGATCCCCATTCGTCCTATTCTGTCCTGCGTTGCCGGTACAGTCTGGCGGAACGGAGAGTCCGGAGACTGTTGCGGAAAATTGCTGCTCGTCGCCGGCGCGAATTTGGGCTGTAGCCGGAGTGACAACGACCGAGGACGATTGCGTAGATGACATTGTGGGTGACTGGTTAGATCCGGCGCCACAACCACAAAAGATAGAGAGAGACAGTAAGAGGACGAAACAGTTGAGGGATGGCCACGGGGTTTTTGGCATCCTCATTATTGCACCTTTCAGCGAAAGCGTTTCCGGAGTAGTCGTCGACATCCGAAGTATAGGTGTGGGCTTAGCTCGGCAGCAGGTCCCAAAGGTTCAGCAGAGGGGGCGTTCTTTGGTCATGGTCGGATGCGTTCCCTTTCGACCTCCTGCTTGAACTGCTCCCTCGGGCATCTCCCGTGCCCGGTGCAAGCGGGTTCCACAAACCGGGTTGCACAATCGAAGCCGCAACATCATTTTCAAAGTAAGGAGCATCTGTGATAAAGTAAGGAATCGCGGAGGTGAGGTGTTGGAGAAACAGGCGAAAATCACGAGCAAGGGGCAGATTACGGTACCGCGCGAGGTTCGCCGGGTGCTGGGTGTTCGCCCTGGCGACAGGTTGTCATTTGAGAGTGATGAAAATGGCGTGCGCGTGCGACCTGTCAGGGCTAAGAGCCCGTTCGCGAAATTCAAAGGAATCGGGAACCCAGGGATTGGTTCCGGCAGGGAGCGAATTATTCGGTGGGTTCGGGAGCTGCGTGGTCGATGACGACAGCTATTGACACTAATGTCATAGTGGCGCTCTGGGATCGGGATCCAGGCCTTAGCTCCGCTGCCCAGTCGGCGTTGGACGCTGCACTGGAGCGCGGAACCCTGGTCACTACTGCCACGGTCTTCGCTGAGTTGATGGCTGCCCCTGGCCGCAGTGAATCATTCTTGGATTCGTTCTTCAGAGAAACCGGTATCAGCATTGACTGGGCCTTGGATGAATCAGTTTGGCGGACGGCTGGCCGAGCCTTCCAGGGTTACGCTGCGCGTCGAAGGAAACAACGAGACGCGGGCCCCCGCCGCATTCTGGCAGACTTCCTCATCGGTGCCCATGCTCTAGAAGGCGGCCACTCACTGCTCACGCTCGACGATCATCTCTATCGCACAGCATTCCCGCATCTTGCTGTAGTAAGGGTCTAGTTAAGGATCTAGTTACCGTGATCAGTCACGTCCAACTCCTCAGTGGTGATGCAGATAGGCGTGGCATGCGGTGCAGAGCGTAATCAGATTCTCTTCCGAATCATCGCCGGAGTGGCTGCGGAACTGTTTGTGGTGAACCTCCAGGTTCGACATCGTGCCGCACGATTGACACCGCCAGCCATCACGATGCAGCACATG
>Ga0302324_100005147_pt1 | contig 28672 bp, 20 predicted proteins | sample Palsa_T0_1_FD_201949 | JGI IMG/M metagenome (GOLD analysis project Ga0302324, IMG submission 201949) | Peat permafrost microbial communities from Stordalen Mire near Abisko, Sweden - Palsa_T0_1 | ecosystem: Environmental > Terrestrial > Soil > Palsa > Peat permafrost | place: Sweden: Abisko...
TCCAGGATCGTGAACGCGTCGCAGAAGGCGCGAGCCTTCTCTTCCGGCGTACCTTCTACCGCTGCGGGATCGGGGATGCCCCAGTGAGCGGTCATGGGATGTCCCGGCCAGATCGGGCAGACTTCGTTAGCCGCGTGGTCGCAGACGGTGAAAACGAAGTCTAACTTCGGGGCATCGGGTTTCGCGAACTCGTCCCAACTCTTGCTGTGCAGACCCTCGGTCGAAAGGTGCGCCGCTTCCAATTGCCGCAGCGCTTCTCCTCTAACTGTTCCGCTGGCATGGCTGCCCGCGCTGTAGGCGGTGAAATTGGGCGAGCCCTTGTGATTCATGATCGCCTCAGCCATGATCGAGCGCGCCGAGTTCCCCGTGCATAGGAATAAGACATTGTAATGAGGCATTCTTCTTTCCTCCCTGGTCAGGACGGCGTCATCCCGAAGGACCGCGCCTTCACCAGCGGGCCGAGGGATCTCGCGCGTACCGACGCAGCACCGTCTTCCTGGAACTGTGGAAATGTTTGTCCGTCACAGACACTGCCCCAGGTCAAGTGGTGGAAGAGCCGGATGAGGCCAGCCATACAGTTCAGTGTTTACATCATGACGAACGTGCGACGTTCACACGTCCTCTACGCCGTCGTCACAGGAAACCTGGTCCGCCGCGTCTGGCAACATAAGAACAAGTTACATCCGGGCTTTACCAGCCGCTAGAACCTGAACCGGCTCGTCTATTACGAACATTTTGTCTATCCCGATGCCGCGATCGCCCGCGAAAAAGAAATCAAAGGGTGGCGGCGTAGCAAGAAGATAGCGCTGATTGAGTCGTTGAATCCCCATTGGTATGACCTGGCCGAGCGCTGGTATGACACGTATCGGCCGGAAATTTCAGTCGGTACTCACGAGATCCCTCGCCCCGCCGGTGAAAACGCGGGGCTTCGGGATGACGCCCGTGACTCGGAGTCTGGCTTCTAATTGCAGCACCTCGTGCCGCAGCAAGCGTCTTTCGCGGGACTCGGTTTCACGGCGCGGATGAATGCGCTCAGAAACTTTCCGTCCACTTGCGGAGCGATGGCGTCAACGTCGATTCCCTGCCCGGATAGAAATTCTCGGGCATCATCGACGCGGTAGATGCGGGTGGGTTCGATTTCAATCTTCTCGAAGCCAGCCGCAGCCAGCCTGGCGCGATAGTCGTTTTCCTCAAGCGCGCCCGCAATGCAGCCCACCCACGCCAGCACGCTTTGGCGAATCTCCGGCAGCATCTCTCCGCGAGTGACGACGTCAGACACGGCAAAACGTCCGCCCGGCTTCAGCACGCGAAAGGCTTCGCGCAGCACTTTATCTTTGTCGGCGGAAAGATTGATCACACAGTTGGAAATGATGACGTCGACCGAGTTTTCGGAAAGCGGGATGCTCTCGATCTCGCCCTTCAGAAACTCAACGTTGTCGACTCCCGCCTTGCTCTTGTTGGCGTTGGCCAGGGCAAGCATTTCGTCGGTCATGTCAAGACCGTAGACTTTGCCGGTAGGCCCGACGCGGCGCGCGGAGAGGAGCACGTCAATGCCTCCGCCGGAGCCGAGATCGAGCACGGTCTCGCCGGGATTCAGTTGTGCCAGCGCGGTAGGATTGCCGCAGCCCAGCGAGGCCAGCAGCGCTTCCTCCGGAATCTGACCGGCTTGCGCGGCATCATAAAGATTCGTGGTGATGGGATCGCAGCAACCGGTGCTGGCGGTCGCGCCGCAACACGAGCTGCCTCCGGACTTCACGCGCAAGGCGGCTTCGCCATACTTCTGCTTGACAACGTCTTTGACGTTGCTGGTCTCGGCTGTGCTCATGGTGGGCTCCTAGTGGCAGATTTGAATGATGTCCTGTGGACTGACGGCTTTGTTACGGGTGCAGCACTCGGCAAAAAGAAACTGCAACAATTCCTGCAACGCACTGGTATTCGCCGTATAGCGAAGAAAAGTTCCTTCACGCTGCACCTCGACCAAGCCCTCATTGCGAAGCTTGTCCAAATGATGCGAGAGCGTGGAATTGGGAATGTCCAACTCGCCCTGGATGTCGCCCACGACGAGCCCCTCAGGATGCGCCGTCAGCAGCAACTGCATGATGCGCAGGCGCGGTTCGGTGCCGATAGCGGAGAACATGTCGGCGTACTTGGCGACGCGTTCGTTGGATTTGGCGGAGGAAGCAGACCTGGTCGAAGCGGCAAACATGTTTCGATATTACTAGAAATATAGATTATGTCAAATAGGCCTTGCAAAGAGGTCGCGTTGCGCGCGACGGACAGCCGGGTTCCAATCAGGCATCCCAACCCGAATCGGCTGAGTGCTGACGGCTGAGTGCTGAGTGCTTTATTCTGGAAGCTGAAGCAAAAAATATGATTCGCACTCTCCGCGCCTTTGACCCACGCTCCATCCAACTGGTGATCTTCGATCTTGACGGGACGCTGATTGACTCGCGCCTCGACCTGGTGCATTCGGTCAACGCGGCACTGCGTCATATTGGGCGGCCGGAGTTGGCCGAAGATGTCATCGCCAGCTACGTGGGCGATGGGGCGCCGATCCTGATTCAGCGAGCGCTCGGCGGCGAAGCCACTGAGGAGGCGCTGGTGCGCCAGGGGCTGGAATTTTTCCTTTCCTATTATCGCGCCCACAAGCTCGATCACACCACGGTCTATGCGGGAGTTACTGAAGCGCTGGCGGCAATTCAAAATTCGGCCGGCCATTCCTTCGACCTCGACCACAAGAACGGCGTGCCGCGCAAGATGGCGGTGCTCACGAACAAGCCGGTCATTCCCTCACGGGCGATCATTGACGCGCTGGGTTTGGGGCGATTCTTCACCCAGGTTTACGGCGGAAACAGCTTCGCCACCAAGAAGCCCGATCCTGAAGGGGCGCGCAAGCTGCTTCAAGAATTTGGCGTTCAAGCGCAGCACGCGGCGATGGTCGGCGACTCCCATGTCGACGTCAGCACCGGACGCAATGCGGGGATGGTCACGGTGGGCGTCACTTACGGCTTTGCTCCCCGTACGTTACGCGACACTCCCCCCGATGTGACTGTGGACCATCCGAGCGAATTGGCCACGGTGTTGGCTGCACTGTGAATTGGACAGCGTGACTCGGGCAGATAAATCAGTGCACCACGATTGGTGCAATCCGGTTGCAAGCCGATGAATCCACGGCGGTTACACAGTTTAAGCGCTGTGGAATACTTTTCTTCTATCGCCATGATAACAAAGCACTTATATATCGAAGTTGAACGCGTTTAACTTCCCGCCTACGAGGGTCCGATTGGGTTACGCATCTCGCATCGGGGGGATGATTTTCCGACGGCTGGCGGCTCAGGAACGACCGCGTGGGGCATTCCTGAATCTGGCTCGTCGATTCCAGTCCGTCGATCCAGTCTGTCGATCCAGTCTGTCCCAGGGCCGCGCGGTTTCGTGGGTGCGATCCTTCAGTTCGAGCGGGCATCCATCTTCGCCGGGGCGAGAGCGTCCCGCTCTCGCGACAGCCGGCTAGACGCCGGCGCTACCCTACTCGGGCTGCTCTAGTTACGTTACACTCTCACTCCTAAACAAATGACTGGCTCTCGAACTGACTCGCCGAACATCACGCCCGAGCTTCCGCCCGAGTTTACACAGAAGGAACTGCGCAAGCTGCGCAGCATGAAGAATCCCTACGGCATTCAGAAGTTTCTTGACGCTATGCCGTATCACCTGGAGGACACGGCCTGGTCGCCGCGGAAGGTGCTCGCCGAGGAATCTTCGCATTGTCTGGAGGGTGCGATTTTCGCCGCGGCCGCGCTGCGCGCCAACGGATATCCGCCGCTGCTGCTGGATTTCGAAGCCGAGCACGATACCGACCATGTGATCGCCATCTATCGCGAAGATGGGTGCTGGGGCGCGGTCGCGAAGTCGAACTATACCGGATGCCGCTGGCGCGAACCGGTCTACCGCACGCTGCGCGAGTTGGCGCTGAGTTATTTCAATTCCTACTTCAACCTGAGGCGGGAGCGCACGTTGCGGCGCTATTCGGGGCCGGTGAACCTGAAGCGCTTCGACCGCCAGCACTGGATGACCACCGACCAGCCCTTGTGGTTCATCGTCTACCACCTGTTCGACATCAAGCACTACTCGCTGATGACCAGGAAGCAGGAGAAGCGGCTGCATCGCATTGACGAGCGGCTGTTTCAGGCGGAGTGTCTGGGCAAGGCCTACAAGGTTCGAGACTAGCCGGGAAAGGCTTGACCACAGGGGACACTGGGGAACACAGGGAAATCCTCAGTTCTTAACTCCTGGCTTTAGTGGCACCGTCATTCTCTATCGTGTGCCCCGCTAAAGTTTCAGGCCCAGGGTGCCGATTCAACACCCAGGGGTTGCTGTTTTGCACAGCTCAGAGCTGGATGCAATCCGAACGCTCCCTTTTCGCGGGGCCGTTTTTAGACGGTGATTTCAGATCGGAGAAGCATCGGATGGAACTGAACAGTCAGCTTGAGACCAGCCGTGCTCAGGACTTCGTTGAATCCCGGGGTCGTCCCCGCTATAAATTGCACGTCAACGTTTGCATCTACCCGCGCAATACCAGCGTGGTGCGGGGACACACCGTCGACATCAGCGAGACTGGGATCTCCGTGATGTTGGGGGTGGAAGTTCCGGTGGGAGAAGTGGTTCGATTGGAATTCTCGGTGCCCATGGGCGACGTAGAGTGTCATGCCATGGTCCGGCAGCGGACGGCGTTCCGTTACGGTTTGCAGTTCGTGGAGTCCAGTGCGGAACTGGACGTGATTCGCAACACCTGCGGACAATTGGCCATGGAACAATCCCTGCGCGAGGCGCGACGTTCCTGAAAGCCTAACCACAGAGGACACAGGGGGGACACAGGGGGGACACAGGGGGAGCACAGGGCAAGGCTCAGCCTTCTTTTCCCCTGTGCCTCCCCTGTGTTCCCCTGTGGTTAAGCGAAACTTCTTATGCTTTAATGCGTTAAGGTGAGGCATGAGAGTGCGGTTCGGACTGTCTTTTGTCTTCTTCTGTTTTGTCTTTTGTCTCGTCCTGGGCACCCGCGAGTTAGGGTTCAGCCAGCAGGATGCTCCGCCTACGCCGCCGCTTAATCCTGCGGAGAATCCTGCCCCGGCGGTGACTCCGCCGCCCGACCTGACGCCGGACGCGAATGGCGCGCTCTCGCAAGAGCAGATGCAGCAACTGTTTCGCGTGGTCGCGGAGAAAGACCGCGAAAACGACAAGCGTCTGCGCAATTACACCTACGTCGAACGCGACGTCCAGAAGAACCTCGACGGCAACGGAGAGGCCAAGTCGACCGAGATCAAAACCTACGAAGTGCTGGAAATCTACGGCGAACAGGTGCAGCGGCTGATTGCGAAAGACGACAAACCGCTCGATGCCAAGGATGCGGCCAAGGAAGAGGAAAAGATCCAGAAGGTTATCGACAAGCGTAAGGACGAATCGGAGCACGACCGCGAGAAGCGCGCAGAAAAAGAAGAAAAAGAGCGCGAGGATGGCCGCAAGTTCGTGAATGAAGTGGCCGACGCCTACAACTTCAAACTCGTCGGCTCTGAAATGGTCGGGGACCGCGAGGCCTGGGTAATCGACGGCGAGCCGCGCCCGGGGTATGAACCGAAGATGAAAGATGCGAAATTCCTGCCCAAGTTTCACGGCCGGGTATGGATCGACAAAGGCGACTTGCAGCTGGCGAAGATGGATGTCGAAGCGATTGATACCGTTTCGGTGGGATGGGTACTGGCCCGCATCCACAAGGGGACGCGAGTCATGCTGGAGCAGACGCGGGTGAACGACGAAGTCTGGCTGCCCCGCCATGTGACTTTCAAGGTGGACGCACGCGTGGCCCTACTGAAAGGCTTAAAGATAGACGGCGAACAGGAGTTCCGCGACTACAAGAAGTTCTCGAGTTCGTCGAAGATCGTGGGCATGGGCGAGGTGAAGGAGCAGTAGAGGCGGGGATTTCCGAGAAATTCGTCATGCTGAGCGCAGCCGGGACGGTCGCCAAGACCGTCCTGGCGGAGTCGAAGCATCCCTACCACCACGCCACACTCTTTTCAGCCGTGCCCGATGGGAAAGTTAGGGATGCCTCGACTGCGGAGCATGACAGGACATCTTGCGAACACCGAATCGCAGGCGACCGTTCTGCGCCGACGGTTCGCGGGCTTATAATGCGTGGTCCCCAAGTCACAGACTCCCGTGGCCGTCTTGCAGTCGCCTGGGATGGGATTCCAATTCCAAATCTGCTCCGTGAGGCTCAGAAATGTCCATCACTATCACTCGTCGCGATTTGCTTCGTTCCGGCTTGGCCGTGTCTGGTGCGGCGTTGGTAACGGGAACGGTGGGGCGGGCACATGCGTTGCTTGGGGGCTATCCTAACGCAGCTTCGGCGGAGGCGATAAGTGCGGTTGCTCCGCGAGAGCGTCTCTTGTTCGACTTTGGCTGGAAGTTTTTTCACGGGCACGGCAACGATCCGCTGCGCGATCTGGGGTTTGGCATAGGGCAGGGAGATTTTGCCAAGTCGGGCGAGTTTGAGTTTGCCACGGCGAAGTTTGACGACTCGAAGTGGCGCGACCTGAATTTGCCGCACGACTGGGCGGTCGAGTTGCCGTTCGTCCACGATGACGAGCAGCAGTCGCACGGCTACAAGCCGTTGGGGCGGCGCTATCCCGAAACCAGCGTGGGCTGGTACCGGCGCACGTTCGATATTCCGAAGGAAGACGAGGGACGACGCATCACGGTGGAGTTTGACGGCGCGTTTCGCAGCGCGCTGGTGTTTTTGAACGGATATTTCATTGGGCGCAACGATAACGGGTATGCGCCCTTTCGCTTCGATGTGACGGATTTCCTGAATTATGGCGGGAAGAATTTTCTGATGGTGCGCATGGACGCCAGCTTCGGCGACGGCTGGTTCTATGAAGGCGCGGGGATTTACCGGCATGTATGGCTGACGAAGACCGACGCGCTGCATCTGATGCCGTGGGAGAGCGCTGTTCGGGCGGAGGTCAGGGGCGAGTCGGCCGTCCTGACCCTCGGCACCATTGTGCGATATGAAGGCCGCGACGCCGAGAGTTGCCGCGTGCGCTGGCGGATTATCGACGGAGCGGGCAAGGTTGTGGCGTCTGCGGACTCGGAAGTGAAACCGATCGTGCCCAATGGATTTGCCACATTTGTGATTGGTACGAACCTAGCGAGCCCTGCGCTTTGGGCGCCGGACACTCCGAATCTTTACTCAGCCGTGGTCGCGGTTGAGTCCGCGGGCAAGGTGCGCGACGCCGAGCGGGTCAGCTTCGGTGTGCGCACGATCACGTGGCACGCCGACAAGGGATTTTTTCTCAACGGCAAGTCCGTCAAGATCAAGGGCACCTGCAATCATCAGGATCATGCGGGGGTGGGCGCGGCGCTTCCCGATCGATTGCAGTGGTATCGGGTCGGAGTTTTGAAAGACATGGGCGGCAACGCGGTGCGCACATCGCACAACATGCCGACGCCGGAGTGGGTGGAAGCCTGCGACCGGCTGGGCATGATGATGATGTGCGAGACGCGACTGATGAGCGCCAATGACGAAGGCATGGCGCAACTGGAGACGATGGTGAAGCGCTATCGCAATTCGCCGTCGATTATTTTGTGGTCCATGGGCAACGAAGAGTGGACGATGATGCCGCAGCCCCAGGGGGTGCGCGTGATTGACGACATGATTGCGCGCACTCATGAACTCGACCCGACGCGGATGTGTTCGGCCGCGGTGAATGCCGATTTCCAGACGCATTTTCCGGAACAGCTGGACGTGATGGGATTCAACTACAACCCCAAGGAGATTGACGGGTATCACGCCAAACATCCCAAGCAGCCGAGCGTGGGATCGGAAACCGCGAGCACGGTTTCGACGCGCGGCATTTATTCGACCGACAAGTTGCGCAACTGGGTGAGCGCTTACGACGTGAATCACACGGAGTGGTCGCAGCTGGCGGAGGAGTGGTGGAAGTTTTACGCGGCGCGCGAATGGCTGGCGGGCGGGTTTGCCTGGACCGGCTTCGATTATCGGGGCGAGCCGACGCCTTACGGTTGGCCGTCGATCAATTCGCAGTTTGGCATCGTCGACATGTGCGGCTTTCCGAAAGATAATTTTTATTACTACAAGGCATGGTGGGGAGCGGAGCCGATGCTGCACTTGTTTCCGCACTGGAATTGGGATGAGCGGTTTGGGGAACCGATCCCGGTGTGGGTGCATTCGAATCTGGATTCGGTCGAATTGTTTTTAAATGGCAAGAGCCAGGGGTCGCAGAAAGTGCAGCCCCTGACGCATCTGGAGTGGAAGGTGAAGTATGAGCCGGGCGTGATTGAGGCGCGCGGGACGAAAGACGGCAAGATCGTGTTGACCGAGAAGCGCGAGACTACGGGCGGGCCGGTGGGGATCAAACTTACGACCGATCGAACTGAGATCAACGCGGACGGCGAGGATGTGGCGGTGCTGCGGGTGGAAGTGCTCGACAAAGAAGGGCGCACGATTCCGACGGCGGCTAACCTGATCAGTTTTAAAGTGACCGGTGAGGGTGCGCTGATCGGGGTAGGCAACGGCGATCCCAACTGTCAGGAGTCGGACAAGGAGCCGAAGCGCAGTTTGTTCAACGGGCTGGCGCAGGTGATTGTGCAGGCTACGAAGACTCCGGGGACGATTACGGTGGAGGCTTATACGGAGAATTGGCCGCCGCCGAAGTTGCCGGCGGTCAGGTTGAGCATTGTTACGAAGAAGGTGGAGTTGCGGGCGGCGGTGTGAGCGGGCGCGGAGGGCTAAAGCCCTCTCAGAGAAAGCAAACTTTATCGCAGCGCTGAAGCGCTGCGCCACCCCAAAGCGAAAATCCCCTATAGCGCCAAGTCCTCATTAGCGAAAATCCTACTTCTCGCGCAAAGGACGCGCGGGAAATGGGGCCGGGCTTGCACCTGGATGCCGGCGAAAACCGGCCTCGCTGCGCTTGGCCGGACGGGCGAAGGCGCCCGTCCCCACACAGGCAAAACCCTTTTTTAAAAGCTGGATCCTTTTAGCGGGAGGAGCTGTGCTGCTTCTTCCAGATCAGGAAGGCGCCTTTGAAGGCGTTGGCGTTGGCGCCCAGAAATACTTTCGGGGGAAGCTTTTTTACCAGCTTGGCGTTGCCGCCGCCGAGGACGACGTAATCCGCCAGTATCATTGGCTTCACTAGCTCGATGATTTCATACACATGCTTGAGCCACTTCTTGTAGCCGTCGCGTTTCAAGCCGGCGGCGCCCAGAAAGTCTTCGTAGGTCTTGCCCTTTTTCCAGGGAAGGTGTGCCAGTTCCATGGCCTGCACGACGCCATCGACTACCATGGCCGATCCCAGACCCGTGCCGAGGCCAAGGAAAAGCATGCGCCCACCTTTGTAGCTTCCGAGGGCCTGCATGGCAGCGTCATTCAACAGGCGCAGGGGTTTGTTGCCGAAAGCTTTTTTGTAGTTGAACTTCACCCAGCCTGGCGCCAGGTTGTGCGGCTCGGCGAGCGGAGTGTCGTGCACGACCGGGCCGGGATAGCCTAGCGATACGTGATCGTATTTCCAGCCGGCGGTGGCCTGCTTGATCGCGGCCATCATTTTTTCCGGAGTCATCTTCTTGCCGGATTTCACCTTCACGGGCTTGCTGTGACGCTGGGTACGGAATTTCAAGTGGGTTCCGCCAATGTCGACGGCCAGAATGTTCATGCTTCCTCCAGAGAATGCCAGGCGCGGCCGGAACGCGACAACAATTCCTCGGCGGCCTTGGGACCGGAAGATCCGGCGGCGTAGTTGGGAAACGCATCCTGCGGCGGATTCTTCCAGGCATCGAGCAGCGGCTGCACCAGGCGCCAGCCTTCTTCCACGAAATCGGCGCGCTGAAAGAGCGTGGGATTGCCGGTCATCACGTCGTGTAGCAGGCGTTCGTATCCCTTGCCATGGTCGCCGAAGGGGCCGGCAGTGAATTGCAGCTTCATCAAGTCTTGATTGGCGGAAGTGGTCAGTCCGGGCGCTTTTACGCCGACTGCCAGACGTATGCCGGGATCGGGCTGCAGGTTAAAGAAAAGACGGTTCCAGGGCAGTCCGCCTCGCTGGTGCGTGGGAAAAAGCCGGGCTGGCGGCTTACGGAAAGTAATCACGATCTCGGTGAGGGCTCGCGAACAGCGTTTGCCGGTTCGAATGTAAAACGGGACGCCCGACCACCGCCAGTTATCGATCTCTGTTTTTAGCGCGACGTAAGTCTCGGTGTTGGAGTTGGGATCGACGCCGGGCTCCTGACGGTAACCAGGAACGGCTTGACCCTTAATGGAGCCTGCGCCGTATTGGCCGCGCACTGCCCAGTGGGAAACGTCCTGCTCGCGACTGCGCACTGACTGCAGGAGTTCTACTTGTTTATCGCGCAGATGTTTGGCGTCGAATGAAGATGGCGGTTCCATGGCAACCAGGGAGAGTAGTTCGGCCATGTGGTTAGGGACCATGTCGCGCAGCGCGCCGGACTTTTCGTAGTAGCCGGCGCGGCCTTCCACGCCCACGGTTTCGGCGGCGGTGATCTGGATGTTGTCGATGGTCGAGCGATTCCACAGGGGCTCGAAAATGGTGTTCGCGAAGCGAAAGACGGCGAGATCCTGCACCGTATCTTTTCCGGCGAAGTGATCGATGCGGTAGATCTGATCTTCGCGCAGAGATTTCTGCAGATCACGGTTCAGGGCGACGGCAGAGGCCAGGTCGTTTCCGAAGGGCTTCTCGATGACCAGGCGACGCCAGGATTTATTCGACTCTGCGCCATCGTCCTCTGTGATAAGTCCGGTGCGTGAGAGTTGCGCCGCCATGGTTGCGATGAAGCTGGGCGCGACCGCGAGATAGAACAAGCGATTGCCGCCGGTTTGACTATCTTTCTCCATGCGCTCAATCGTGGCTTTCACTTTATCGAAGGAGTCAGGACCGTCGAAATTTGCGCCCTGGTAGCTTGCTTTCTGCGTAAGCCAATCTACGACGGTCGAGTCGACATCCGCGCCCCAGAATTGTTTGAGGGTGGTGGCGATATGATCGCGGAACTTCGCGTCGTCCCAATCTTCCTTGGCGACTCCCAACAGGCGGAAGGAATCGGGCAAGACCTTCGCGGCTGCCAGATTGTAGAGGGAGGGCAGCAGCAGACGCTTGGTCAGATCTCCGCTGGCGCCGAAGATGGTCATCAGGCAGGCGGGAACGGGAGCTTCGTTCAGATTCGGCTTATCTCTCTTGTCATCTGGCATCGAAATCCTTTTTGGGGCGAAGGTCAGTTTGAAGGATGAAAAACCCGCTTCAGTGACCTCGGGGGCTAAAGCCCTTTCAGAAATAAAAAACTTATCGCAGCGCTGAAAGCGCTGCGCCACCCAAAAGCGAGCTTTTCAACCAACTGTAAAGCCGTCATTCATTCCTGGAGGCTTACGGCGCGGCTAAAAAGCCGCGCCCTTTCAAGACGAGTTAGTCCTTCTTTTCTTTGTGGCCGCCGAACTGATAGCGCATGGCGGACAGGATTTTGTTGGCGTAGACGGCGTTGTTCTGCGAAGTGAAGCGGGAGAATAACGCCGCGCCCAGGACGTCGGCGGGAACGCCTTCGTCGATGGCGGCTAGCATGGTCCAGCGGCCTTCGCCGGAGTCGGAGACACGTCCGCTGAAATCTTTCAGGTCGGGCGACTCGACCAGAGACGCTGCGGTCAGATCCAGCAGCCAGGACGCGACAACGCTGCCGCGGCGCCAGACTTCGGCAACCTCGGGAATCGGCAGGTCATACTTATAGAGGTCGGGTTCGCGCATGGGGGCCGTCTCGGCGTCGAGAGTGGCTTGCGCGTTGCCGGCGTTGGCGTGCTTCAGAATATTCAATCCCTCGGCGTAGGCGGCCATCATGCCGTATTCGATGCCGTTGTGCACCATCTTGACGAAGTGGCCGGCACCGGGAGGTCCGCAGTGCAGGTAACCTTCTTCCGCGGTTGTGGCGGGAGCTTTGTCGCGTCCGGGTGTGCGATCGATGGTGCCGCGTCCGGGGGCCAGCGTTTTGAAGACGGGATCGAGATATTTTACGGACTTGTCGTCGCCGCCGATCATCAGGCAATAGCCGCGCTCCAGGCCGAAGACGCCGCCGCTGGTGCCGACGTCCACCCACTTGAGTCCGGACTCGGCGACCGACTTTGCGTGGCGCAGGTCGTCGACATAATGGGAGTTGCCGCCGTCAATGATGATGTCATCTTTTTCGAGATGAGGACGCAGTTCTTTCACCGTGCTATCCACCGCGCCGGCAGGAACCATCAGCCAGATAGCGCGCGGCTTGGTCAGCTTGGCGGCCAGGTCTTGAAGGGACGATGCCCCGGTTGCGCCTTCCTTGACCATACTCTGTACGACTGCGGGAGTGCGGTCATAGACCACGCAGTTGTGTCCACCCTTGGTCAAGCGGCGCACCATGTTGGCGCCCATTCTTCCGAGACCTACCATTGCGATTTGCATTGCTTTCGATCTCCTTCGGGATTAAGTCGTCTTCTTTAAGATTACCCGATTGGGCGTTTGGTGACATTTTAGGCGTCTGCAGAGTGAGGAAAATCTGTACCTTCGACAATCGTCGTGGAACAATCACCACGATTCGCGCAAAGGACGCGCGAGAAATGTCAGTCGGAAAACTCTTCCGCCCCTTCGGGGCTTGCCTTGTTCCCCACATGCACCCACGGCTTTTCGCCGTGGGCTGTAATCTTCCGCCGCGCCGCGGCTGGATTATTGCGGCTATTGATTTACCGCTCTTCAAAATCTGGTCTCGCGTTTGCTATGCCCATTCCTTTGGTTGGGCGCCTGATAACTCGCGGTCGAGGTAGGTAGCGGCGCTGATTAAGGCCAGGTGGGTCAGGGCTTGGGGGAAATTTCCCAGGTGCTGGCCGTTGGGGCCTAATTCTTCGGCGTAGAGGCCGACGTGGTTGGCGTAGCTCAGCATTTTTTCGAAGAGCAGACGGGCCTGGTCGACGCGGTGGGCGCGGGCGAGGCACTCGATGTACCAAAAGGAACAGGCCGTGAAACTGCCTTCGCCGCCGATGAGGCCCTCCAGACGCTCATTGTTGCGATAGCGGAAGACCAGCGTGTCGACGACAAGGTCGCGCTCGATGGCAGCGAGAGTGGAAAGCCACTGGCCGTCGGTGGGGCTGATGAAGCGCATCAGGGGCATCAGGAGGGTGGCCGCGTCCAGCGTATTCCCTCCCTTGTATTGCACGAAGGCTCCAAGTTTTTCACTCCAGAAGTTGGTGTAGATATCTTCCACGATGGCGTCGCGGGTGTTGCGCATCCATTCGAAGGGACCTTCAAGGGAGCGGTTCTCGCCCAAGCGGATGGCACGATCGAATGCGACCCAGCACATCAGGCGGGAGTGCAGGAAATTCCGGCAGCCGCCGCGAACCTCCCAGATGCCATCGTCGGGCCGGTTCCAGTTATCGGCCAGCCAGTGCAGAGTGCGCTTGATGCCCAGCCAGCCGCGGTGAGAGATGCTGTCGCCATATTTCGCCGAGAGGTAGATAGCGTCGAACATCTCTCCATAGATATCGAGTTGCAACTGCTCGCAGGCGGCATTCCCGATGCGTACGGGCCTGGAGTTCTTGTATCCACTCAAGTGCGAAAGGATTCGCTCGGGAGCCTCGTGGCCTCCGTCCAGGGTGTATAGGACCTGCAAGGGGCCGGTCTTGGATTCGTAGTTGAAGCGGTTGCGCAGCCACTGCCGGAAACGGGCGGCTTCGCCGGTGAAACCGAGGCGCATAAAGGCATACAAGGTGAACGATGAGTCGCGCAGCCAGGTGTAGCGATAGTCCCAGTTGCGCTCGCCACCGATTTGCTCCGGCAAGCCGAAGGTGGGAGCGGCGACGAGCGAGCCATGCTTTTGACTAGTGAGCAGTTTCAGCATGAGGGCGGAGCGGTCGACCATCTCGCGCCAGCGGCCTTTGTAGTTCGATTGCGACATCCAGTCACGCCAGTAGTCGACGGTGGTTTCCAAACTCTCGTCTAACCGGCTTTTCTTGAGTCTGGGTATTTTGGCGGCGGACGAGAGGCTCCGGAAAACGCCGCTTCTGAAAACAAAGAACGCGGTTTCACCTGGCTTCAGCTTAAATTCGGCGACGGCGCCGCCTTTCTTGGCCTGAAGAGGTATGGAGGATTGCAGCAGCATGGGCGCGATGGTCTCGCCCTTGGGCCGAAAGACTATTCCGCGGGTCGAATCGACTCGCTTGAGAGTATGCGAAGTGCGGGCGTAATCGAAGCGGGGAAAGCACTCCATGCGGAACGTGATCTCGCCATGAATGGCTTTGACCTTGCGGACGATTTCGTTGACCCCGTCGTCGGGGACAATGGGCATGAAATCCGTGAGTTCGGCTATGCCTTCGGCGGAGAGGAAACGCGTGAGCAGAACATTTGTGCCAGGCAAGTAAAACTGCCTGGTGTTTTCCCCGTGCAGAAGGGGGCGAATCTTAAAGTAGCCGCCTTTCTTCGCGTCCAGCAAGGCGGCGAAGACGGAAGGGGAATCGAAGTCGGGAAAGCAGAAAAAATCGATCGAGCCCTCTTTGCCCACCAGGGCTAAAGATTGCATATTGCCGATCGCCGCGTAATTCTCAATTGCCTGATATTCCATCGCCCTCCCTGTGGTGCCGGTGCATTGGATGCTATTTGTGAGTCCAGGGATAGGGCGAAAATGTGCGGTAGGGGCGTGGAGCGCGTTGGTCGGTTTTAGAACGGATCACGCCCGCGGCTGAAGCCGCATTGATTGGGCATCCCTTACGGCGCGGCTGGAAACCGCGCCCTTTCAAAACACCCCCTGATCCCGAGCTCAGGGAAACTGTAGAACTAACTGAGAATCAGTCGGCGCCCACTTCTTGGGTCCAGGCTTCCGGCTCCAGTTGGGTGCGCAGCTGATTTTCCAAGGCTGCGAGTTGGGCTTCAATGTCCTCCGCGGCTTTGCGTTTGCGGATTACTTCTTCGCGGTAGCGGCGCAGGAAATAGTCGATGGTTTCGACGCGAATTCTGATTGACCCTGAGGGCTTGTTCTCGTCGAGGTCTTTGAAGCAGAAATACGGCGTACCAGATTGTTCGATGATGCCTTCGATCACGCCGTAAATAGGCGCGTCGTGGCCGCACTTGAAGCTGGAGATTTCAAGCGCTACCAGGTTCGGGTGCCGCGCCGTGAACTTTGCGGCCCAAACTTTATGGTTCGTGCTGCAGGAGTAGGAGTTCTTCCAGGCGTCGGTAATGTCGAGCGGATGAGTCATCACCCCGGCGCGAACTTCTTCGCCAAACAGACGCTCGAGCAGGTCCTCATCAAGCGGCAAAGTATTCTGCGAGAAGATGGGATAGCCCAGCTTCTGGAACTCCTCCATTATCTCGTGATTCAGGCCGGGATCGTGGTGATAAGGGCGGCCAAGCATGACGATGCCGATACGGTCTTCCCGCTCCAACTGGTCCATCACTTCGCGGGCGCGGCGGCGGATGCTGGCTTCGTAGTCCTCCAGCGCTTTGTAGCCGACTTCAACCGCGCGATCGTTTTCTTCCTGGGACAATCCGAGGATCGGCTGCCAGGCTTGCAACATCTGGTGAGCGAACAACTTGCGATCAGCGAAGTTCAGCACGGGATCCAGATATTTGACGTTGTGCTCGGCAAAGACGTCGTTCTCTTTGGTGAAGGCGGCCTTCACGGTTTCGGGCGTCGCGGTGACGGTTGGGCAGGCATTGGTGCCGACGATCTTTATCAGTGGCGAAGTCAGCACGTCGTACATGGGGAAGAAAATCACGTCGAGCGGCTTCTTGCGATGCTTCTCCTGGATCAGGTTGTAGACGTGAGAGATGCCGATCTTCGCAGGGAAACAGGGGTCGATCGCGCCGCGGCTCGCGCCAGCGCGATAGAGGTCGGAGCTGGTGTAGTCGGAGTAGATGACGTTCTCGGGTTGCACGCCGAGGCTCTCGAGATATCCATTGAAGAGCGGGGCGTAGGTGTAAATGTTGAGAACGCGGGGAATGCCCACGCGGATTTTCTTACGCTTCTCCATCAGCGGGATGCGCTCTTTCGCCGCCTTGTTCCAGAATTTCGCGGTGGGAATTGGATCGGCGACATTCGTCGCATTCACGGGCCGGAAGACCTCGCGAGCAGCGAAGTCTACGAAGTTCGGATATTTTCCCTTAATCTCGTCGAGACCGGCTTTGATGTCCTTCATGTCGTTGACATCTTCTACCAAGCCCTTTTCGCAGGTGGCGATAATCAGGCGCTGCTCGCCGTGCATCAGCGGAACCTTGGTGACTTTCTGAATCGGGATAAAGCTCATGTCATCCGTGGGAGCAGTTCGGATGTCGATGAAGGTGCGCAGGCAGTCGTTCTTGCAGAAATGGCAGCGCGTTTCTTCGTTGCGCGTGGTGCGGTACTTGATTTTTCGCACCGCGTCGAGTCCGACGAATGTGGATTGCAGTCCGTTGCGCCACAGGCGCAGAGACTCTGCCGCGGCGCCGATGGCGCCGGATTCTCCGCAGAACTCGTGCACGATGATCTCAGGTTTTTTGCCAGCGGCGCGGAAGCTGTGGTTGATGAAATCCACTTCGGCTTTCACCACGGCCATATTGTTCTGGGTTCCACCTTGCAGAACGAAGCGCGTGCCCAGCGCGGCAAGGTTGGGAATGCTGGCGACGTATAAAAAAACATTCTTCGGAAGGACAGCGGCGAGTCCGGCAAGGATTTCCTCGGCGCGCCAGCCCTGCCGCTGGAAGTTCACGATGTCCGACTGCATGAACACGGCGCAGCCATAGCCGAAAACCGGCATGGACTTCGCAGAGAACGCCAGATCGGCATATTGCTCGACACCCAGGCCAAAGCCTTCGGCGGTCGATTGCAGAAAGTATCCGTTGCCGGCGGAGCACTGCGTGTTGAGTTTGAAATCTTTTACGCGGCCGTTGTGCAGGATGATGATTTTTATGTCCTGGCCGCCCACGTCGACGATGACATGCGGATCCTCGTAGAACTTGAGCGCAGACTCGGTGTGCGCCACGGTCTCGACCAGCGCCACGTCGGCGTGCAGCACATCTTTCAGAATGTCTTTAGCATAGCCGGTGGTCGCGACTCCCAGAACTTCCAGCTTCGCGTGCTGCGCCTCGACCTGTCCGCGCAGGTTCTCGAACATTTCGATGGTGTCCTGGATCGGATTTCCGTTCGAGAGTTGGTAGGCCTTGCACAGGATGTCGCCGCGTTCGTCGAGCAGCACGGCCTTGGTCGAGGTCGAGCCGCCGTCGATACCGATGAAGCCGCCGACGGTGCTGCCTTTTTGAAATGTCGCGGGCGTAAATTTCTTGCGGCGATAGGCCTCCTTGAAAACGTCGAGCTCGCCGTCTTTCGCGACCAGGCCCTTGGCGCCGGATTTCGCCTTCTCCTCCTGCCGTCCGAACTCGATGTAGTAAACGAGTTTCTCGCAGCCCTGGTAGCAGCCGACGCAATCGTCTTCACTCTTGCCGAACTCGATGGCGCCCAGCGCGGCGAAGTACTGCGCGTTGTTCGGAACCTTGATCAGATCCTCCGGCTTCGCGCCGTCGGGAATCGCAACTTTGCGTTCCTGCCACATGCGGGGAATGTTTGCCTGCCAGGCCTCGCGCATGCCCTTGATGAAACTGTTCGGCCCGCCCAGTAGCAGAACATGCGGACGCAGCGTGTGGCCGCGAGTTAGAACGCTCAGGTTTTGCAGCACGATGGCCTCGAACAACGAAGCCATCAACTCGTCGGACGGCGTACCCACCTTCTGTAGACCGTTGATGTCGGTCTCGGCGAACACGCCGCACTTCCCTGCGACCTTGTGCAGCTTGATCCCGTGGTAGCCCTGCACTGCCAGCTCGGCGACCGGAATCTTCAACTTCGCGTTGATCTTGTCGATGACGGCGCCAGTACCGCCGGCGCACTTGTCATTCATCGAAGGAATTTTTTTCTTTCGCCCGGTCTCGTCGTCGTCCTTAAAGACGATGATCTTCGCATCCTGTCCACCCAGCTCGATGACCGAATACACTTCCGGATGGAGCTTCTCGACGGCGAGCGAGACCGCGGTGACTTCCTGAACAAACTTGGCACCAATCTGCTCGGCGATGTTTCCGCCGCCGGAGCCGGTCATGAACATGCGCGTATTGTGGCGGTTGATGCCGACTTCGGCTTCCATGCGGCGCAGAAACTCCAGCGACTTCTCCGGTTGCTTGGTTTCGTGGCGCTGGTAATCCTGCCAGAGAATCTCGTCGGTCGCCGCGTCTACTACTGTGGCCTTCACCGTGGTCGAGCCCACGTCCAGCCCTACCAGAAACCTGGTGTGATGGTCGTGGGGCTTTTGATAAGGAGCGGCGGCGATTTGAAATAGCTGGGCTGGCTTCGGTTCCGCAAGGTGGTCGTGCATTGCGTCTCCCATCGGGTTCGAGCGGGAAAAATGAAAAAATAAAGTTAACGGACCGGCAGCCTGATGTTGCACTGCCGGCCCGACTCAGTCCCATCAATCAGGCGGCGTTGGGTAGCGCGATTCCGGGCACGCGCTCACGGCGCGAGCGGCGCGAACTCTTGTTCATCCTGTCATTCACGTGCAGGATGAACTGCGCCGCGGTGCCGGCAACGCCTTCGCGATGCGGCACGTGGTAGAACGGCCGCTTCAGTTCAGGATGCTCCGAGATGAACTCGCGGATTTCGTCCAGGCTCCTGCCGGTGGACTTCAAGCATTGTTCGAACTCTGTCTTGGCTTTTACCTTGGCTTCGCCCAGCGCCATCTGTACGCGGCTGTGGGCATTGACTTCGCCTTCGCCCGAGGTCTCAATGGGAAGGAAGATCATGTCTTTGAATTTGTTTACGACCGCGGATTGCACGCCGTCGGACTGCGATGAGGGCATGCATCCGAACGGTTTCAGCGCGAGCACCATGTGGCAGAGATGGTGGACCGTGTAATACACGTTCTTGCCGACTTCGAGATGTCCTTCTCCGCCGCGGGCAAACTGGTTGTAGAAGGGATGGGCCATCTCAGCCAGTGCGGTCTGCGGCACGAGGTGATGCGTGAGTCCGCCGAGATTCTTGATGGTCCGGTGATACAAGCCGTTCCACATCCATTCGCCAACGCCAAGTCCCATCAGTTTCTTGCGTAATCCCATATCGTTGGCAAGATGCTTCTTCACTTCGAACCATTTCGGATTCCGGTGCGGGCGATTGACCGGCCATTTGGCTTTGGCGTGGGCCTTGGCCTGATACAAGAGATAAGCGACCCAGGTCGCGATGGGCTCGACCAACACTTGCGCGCCCTCGCGCTCGAGGAAATCGAACATGTGGAAGTTGCCGTCGCCTTCGGTGATCTGGGCCCAGAACTCGCCGGTGATTTTTACAACCGGCTTCACCTTGGTGCGGTCGACTTCGATCTTGTCCATCCGGTCGCGAGCCGTGGCCAGCGCGTTGAGATAATCCTTGCCGCGCAGGTGCTCGTTCATTTTGCCGAACACGTTAAATGTGTTGCGCAGAATCTTATTGCTCTTGAACTTCGGCTTCGCCCAGTTCGGGGCGCGCTCTTCGATCTCGAATGATTTGCGATTTTTCAGGTCTTCGCAAAGACCGTCGACCGTCTCGCGAAATACGCGATCGGTTTCGCCCTTGGTTACTTCGAAGGGCCGAATCTGGTAGATCAGATCATTGAACACATCGCCCAGATGCATGGCGTTCAACATGCCGAATCCAAAGTCGATGGTGAACTTTAATCCCGGCTCGCCAGAGGCGGCCTTGATGCCATCGCTATCCTTAAACAGCAAGACGCGGAAGCCGTCGAAACCAGCGTTCTTCAGCGCAAAGCGGTACTCGGCTTCGTACATTCCGAAGCGGCAGGGCCCGCAGGAGCCGGCGGTAAAGAAAACGTAGTTGTCCAGAATGTCTTTGCGGGGAATGCCTTCTTTCTCCAGGAATTGGAGATACTGCACCAGGTTTCCGACGGTGAAGTAAGTTGGATTGCACTGGCCGTTGTTACCGAACTCTTTGCCGGTCTGAAAGGCGGGCACGTCCGGCACGGGGAGTTTCTCGCAGCGATAACCGCAACCCTGAAAGACGGCGCGAATTAAATCCTCGTGCTTCCAGGTGAACCCTCCGAAGAGAATGGTTACTTTGCTGCGTTCTTCAGCGGTGAAGGCTCGCTCCACCGGGCGGTGGAAGTGGGTAGGCCGGTCCAGACCAGCGATTTTGCGCAGACGCATGCGCTCTGCATCCAGACGTTGTTGAATCTCGGTGTCATTTTCAATTTGGACATACCTTGTTGCCATACACTTCTCCTTGCTTGTGGTGCAGCTGAAGAAACCAGTTGCCTCCCCAGGGGGTTTTTTTATTTATGCCACAACACCGGGACCCCTTCAAGCGCGATTTATCCACAGGCATCCATGAAAAAATTTCGTACCGTTTGATTGGATTTATTCTTGCCCACCATACGGCTGACGCTGTAGTCTTTCCGGTTGAGCGAATTTTCTCGGTCCCACGCAGGCGTCCGTACCTAGTGTCGTAGTTAGTCCAGTTCTACGCCCCTTGAAGGCTTCCTCACTACCTGACTTATAACCCACGGCTTACACCTTTCGGCAGGCTCAGGGCAGGCCGTGGGCTGAGTTCTATCAGCGCTTCGCGGTTTGGAGCAGCGTTTCTCTCTTGACGCTCACGTCACTGGGAATTAAGCGGTGGCGACCCGCTCGACGTGAAACTTCTTCACTGCGAATACCCCGACCAAAATAAACAGCGCCATCAGCGCGAGTTGAGCGATCAGGAACGGCGGCTCTTTCTGGGTCGGGGCCAGGGCGTGCACGGCTGGAATTTTCATGAACGACTGCGCGACCGCAACGAAACAATTCAAATAGAGCGCCATTACCGCGCTCACTACGTAGATCCAACGCCATGGACCAGCCAGGCGACGGGCGTACCGGGCGAATATGGCAACTGCCAGAACTACGAGTGAGATGATACCCAGCACGTGAGAGGGCAAGAGATGCTCGAATGGAAACAGAAAACCGGTCAGGCTGGTTAAGACCGTGGTAGTGAGAAAGATCGCAGTCCAACCATCGAGGCGCTTCCCGGCCAGCAAGCCATACACAACGATGAAGCCGGAGCCGATTCCCGCCAGGCTGATCAGTACGTGCAGGAGCGTGAAAGTTGCCAGTGACATTCCCAGAACCATGATTTGACTCCTTCAAAGCAGAATATGTGCGCGCTTGTTGAATGGCGCGTGAACTTGTGGACTCGATGATCTTCCCATATCGGAGTTCGGAACACATCACGAGATGCAGGGCTTTTCTGCTACCACACAAGGTGGGGTGAAAGATAACACCTTTTGGGGTAGGTCGACGAATCAACGCGGGCTGCAAAGATCCGGATCCGAACGACATGGCGGGCGTGGAACTCCGGATTACAGTTTGGTTGGAGGCATGCTGTTGGGGATTACGATCTCGCGCCGTCCGAAGAGGCGGGCGTCCAGCGAAAGCGCTCCCGGACCGAGGCAAACGATCGCAATTGCGATCACGGCGGCAAGCAGATTCGCCAGTCTGGCGTCGAATGGATTCGGGGCGACGCCAGGCAACCAGGATAGCGCGCCGTTCAAGGTAATCAAGCCGGCCAGGATACCCGCGAACGGAGTCAAGAAGCCGATCAGGAGTGAAAGGGCGCTGGCGATCGCCAACAACGCGATGGTCCAGGTCGCCCCCGCGATATGACGCCAGTCGACCACATAGGCGACGGCCTGGACAACGAGAGTACCGCAGAGTGCCAGCCGCAACAGGAATAGACCGAAGCCCGGCCAGCCACTCGGAAAAGTGGGGAACATCCGTTGCAGTCGGTACCTCCTCTTACATGCCTCTCTGCCGATCCGGAAGCACCACCGTTGACGTTATCTCCGCTGTGGGCGCGGCGAATCCCTAGCTGTGGGAGTTTTTCTCTACCACTATTGTGGTAGCGGCTCCGGTCTGGGGCAGATGTTCTGGACCGGTTATTACCAGCGGTTGAGCCGCGAGTGATTCGGCATGACTTGCGGCGCGACTGAGTAGTTTGCTGAGAAATTCGTGCCAGCAGCTTCGGGGGCTGAAGCCCTTAAAAAGGGCACGTTTATCGCAGCGCTGGAAGCGCTGCGCCACCCAAAAGCGAGTTTTCCAGCAAACTGTTAAGTCGCGCGATTTCAAGACAATCTCGGGCCTGAGGAATTCGTCAGATTCACTTTTCACGATCGATTCCGCCCAGCTCGACGTCTGGTTCGGCTTCGCGGGGGCGCGAACCATTCAGCCATCGCTTGAGCCACCATAAGCCGGAACGCGAAGAATAATGCTGGAAAGCGACCCGGCCGGGGACCGAAAGTTCGACTTCCGTTCCGCCCGCCGGACGGCTCCAGACTTTAACCTTCGCGCCAATTCTGTCTGAGCGCTCGCGGATACCCGACAAGCCCCAATGTCCGTCTCGTCCCGATTGCAGCACGTGAGGATCGATCCCGCAGCCATTATCGCGAACCAATACTCGTAGCTCGTCGTCCGCGTATTCGAGCTCGACTTCGATGTTACCCGCCCGGGAGTGGCGATACGCGTTGGCCAGAGCTTCGTGGCCGATGCGATAGACCTCGTCGCGAATAACGGGATGCAAAGGCCGAGTCTGACCTTCGACGATGACGCGAAACTCGACCTGCTGAGAAACGAATTCCTGCGGAACGCGGGAGAGTGATTCTTCAAGGTCGCCGGATTCCGCGCCCGAGGAGCGAAGACCGCGCAGTGCGTTCCGGCCATCGGCGATGACCTGCCCCATCAAATCGAGCACACGAATTACCAACGGTTTCGCTGTCCATTGCTCCGGCAGCAGATCATTGGCGACATGAAGTTGCATGGAAGCACTCTGAAGTCCCTGCAATAACGTATCGTGCAACTCCTGCGCAATGCGAGTCCGTTCCGCCAGCCGTTCCTCGAACCGAAGATTCAGTTGACGCCTCAATTGATGCAACCGCACCCGGTACAAAAGCAGGATCGTGAGTGCGGCGGCGACTACGCATAATGAGCGGAACCAGCCGGTCTGCCAGACCGCCGGTTCGACTTCGAATGCCACCGTATTCTCCGCACTGTTCCAGATCCCATCGCTATTGCTGGCGATCACGTGAAACTTGTAGGAACCGGGGTTCAGATTTGTGTAAACCGCCTCGCGCGCGGCAACAGGGTCACTCCAGGCGCGATCGAACCCTTCCACAAAGTAACGAAAGAGAACCCGTTCCGGAACGGCGAGACTTAAGCCTGTGTAGGTGAATGTAATTCTGTTGTGCGAGGGGGGGATGTGGATCGAACTCCCGATATCGATGGGCCGGCCATCGGCGGTGATTCCCTCCAATCGGACCAGGGCTGGCAGCGAGTCGCCAACCCGTTGCGATGGATCCACCAGCGAAAGCCCGCGACTGGTGGAGAACCAGATTCTGCCCTGGGAATCCGAAGCCACCGAGTCATTCCGATTTACTCCCTCCGTGCTGCGCAAACCGTCTGCCAGCCCATACTCGCGAACGTCTCCTTCTTCGAGGGTGCGGGCTAAAAGGTTGTCATGTTGCACGCGCAGCACGTGGTTCGCAGTTGCCACCCAGAGATGTCCGCGCTTGTCCTCCGCCAGTCCGAAGACGGGTTGGTGCAACGAGTCAGGAGCTTCGGGGAAGACGCTAATGTGTCCGGCACGCAGAGAAGCGAGACCCGCGGAAGTTCCGATCCAAAGAACCCCGGAGGAATCTTCAAAGAGACAGTTGACGTTGTCGGAGGGCAATCCATCCCGCGATGAGAAGGTTCTCCAGCTTGCGGATGAGGATGCGGGCGGCGAAGCTGAGGACCATGAATTCAAGCCATTCGGAGTGGCGAACCAGGTGACGCCATCGCGCGTCTCCAGGATCGAATAAATGGTGTTCGAGGAAAGTCCGCTCGCCGTGGTGTAGGTTACGAACCGTCCATCTTTTACTTCGAATCTACTGACGCCGCCATTCAGTGTGCCGGCCCACACCGCGCCATTAGGGCTGCGGTAGACGGAATAGACGCTGTTCTGAGCGAGGCCTTCTCGCTCCGTATAGGTCTGGGACGAGAACGATCCGTTTTCGTATCGCAAGCGGGTTAGACCGCCGTGTTGTCTACCAACCCAAATATTATTTTCCTGGCCAGTTTTGTAGCCGGTGATGGAATAGACCACATCTTTCTCGAGCCCCGCTTCGTGCAGTCCCGCTTCACCGACGGGCTTGACTCGGCCATTGCTCAACCAAAATAATCCGCCGCGGGCGGGAGCGAACCAGGTGCGGTTTTCTGCGTCCGTATAGACGGGGCCAAAGTTTTCGGAGGGTAGAGCGGCGGCGGGCGCATAAGTGATGAACGCACTGTCCCGGATGCGCTCGATTCCGCGTGCACCTCCGACCCAGATATTGCCTTCACGGTCTTCAAAGAGCGCGTTGACGGCCTCCTCTCCCAGAGAATCTTTTTTCTCGAGTAGTGAAACACCGGCAGCGTTGATGCGTAGAAGTCCTTTTGCCGTCCCCACCCAGACATTCGAATCTCGATCACGCAGCATGGTCAGGACCTGGAGATCGCCCGGTGTTGGCAATCGGATTCGACTCAAAGCGCTCCCGTCCCAGCGCAACAAGCCCTCGTCGGTGCCAACCCACAACTCGGTGGCGCTAATCGGGAGCAGGCAATTGATTTTTCTGTAGGGCAGTCCTAGCGTCACCGTGGTGACACGTCCATTGGCGAGATAAGAGAGACCCGCTCCCAAGGTGCCCATCCAGATTGTGCCGTCGGGGGTTTCCGCCAGGGAGATGACCACGGAGAATTGTGGCAGTACACCAGGGCGTGCCACCACTTCGAGTTTTTCCCCGCGAAAGCGGACCAGACCGCCCAGAAGATCGGAAATGAGCACACCGCCATTGGGCTCACTCCACATAGCGGTGACATGGGATGCAATCGGGCTCGTCCCGGAGGTCACACTCTCAAATTTCCCGTTACTCTGGCGCAGGAAGCCAACGCCTTGCAAGCGAACCAGCAGGTTGCCGCCAGTATCCTTAGTCAGGCCCAGGACTGGAGTGTTCGAAAACGCGCCGTCGGAGGAGAATGGAACCGGACGGAGATTCAATCCATCAAAACGAACCAGACCGTTGTCGGTGCCTATCCAGAGATAGCCGTCCGCGGTCTGCGTGATGGTGCGCACACGTCCGCCGGTAGGTCCACTCTCGGTACTCCACTGTTGGCGAACGTACTGCGACGTCAAACGATTGGGATCAAGCGCACTGGCAGACTGACAGAAATACACCACTACCACGGCAGCCAGGAACCGGTAGCGGGTCAGTTTTAAGATGGATCACCTCGGCGGCTAAAGCCGTTATTCATTCCACGAGACTTACGGTGCGGCTGAAAAGCCGCGCCCTTTCAAAACGTTAGAACGGTAAGCGTGCACATCACGGTAAATACTGGAATTTTTCGATGACAACTTCGGTTTCGTTCTTTAGAAGCATCTGACCCGTGCCGAAAACGTAGAGGTTGATGTGCACCAGGTCCCCACCTGCGGGAGGAATTCCCGCGGTAAAAACATGCTTATTGACAACCCGGCCTTCTGCCGGGCCCCGAGAGCCCGCAACCGTGGAGAATACCGCCTCGCCTGGTTCCCAACGAAAAGAGTGAGTGAGGACGCCGCCCGGTGCGACAAAGCGAAAAACGTTGGTCGGAATGTAGTAAGGCTGGACAACATAGTGGGCGTTTTCGTTCTGGGGATAGCCCCAACGGCTGATTTCAACATCGAGTTCGCGACGGCTCTGTTCCGAGCCCAGATCATCCCAAGTATAAAAAGTCAGAACCGCAGCGGGATCAAGGTGAGAAGTATCGCGGACCACGAACACATAAGATCCATATCCGAGGCTGCGAGTAAGTTTAACTTCGGCGCAGGTCCATTCGCCCTTACTATCCTTGGAGATGCGAAGATGCAGCGCGCCTTTTTGGTCGGTCCAGGAGTTCGCCGGATCGAAGGAGTTGCGGGAGCCGCCGCGGGAACTCGGCGCTGTACGGACCGTCCAATCGTAACCGCTAAAGCGAATCGTCTTAGCCACAGGGAGCGGCGTCGACGCGGGACCCAGACCCAAACCTTTGATCGCAGCCACGGCAGCTACACCGTTGACTGGAGGCGGAAGAGCCTCCGCCGTAGCCGCTGGCACATACCCGGGATCGACCAACAGAGCGGCATACTCCGAACCCAGGTGGGTTTGGCTCTTCCATGTGGAATCAGCCTGAATTTTCGTAAAAGGATGGTCCGCGTATGGTTGTACCCACCAGACGTCAGCGCTCCGAGCGTACAAGACTATCCGCTGTCCGGGGCGAATACCCTGCGCCCGGCCCTCAATGGTATCGATTTTTGTGGTACCGCCTATGTCTGCCGAAGGCACCTTGGTGAACGAGATCTTTAGCGTGGAACTGGTGGAGTGGCACGAGCCGAGGAAGAGACAAAGGAAAATGAGGAATGCAGTCTTCCCACCGGCGATGGTGAATGGATGCGTCCACATATTGACCTTTGCAAGCTGGCGGCGACCCGCACCACCGGCTGTTTGAGAACTGCAAGGCACAACTCACGCGTAGGGACTCTGCATCGCGGCACAATGGCGCGATGCTGAACCTTTAACCACAGAGTAATCGATTGAAAAAGCTTGCCGAGATCACCGACCGTGAGTGCGGTGATTCTTTAACGGCTTTCCCCACGAAAGCAAGTCCTTCCGGTCCGTCCGAGCGCGACCCGTGCGCTCGAAGAAATTCCGAGGACTAATTCTTGCGGAGTAGTATACCGAGTGTTGGGGTGAAAGTCCGGGATTCGCGCGGGGCATTCCTTTACTTACGATTTAGCGGCTTGGTGATGCGTCGCGGAGGCGATGCTGAAAAGCTCCGCCTGATTACCCAGCCCAGCCTACGGCGGGCCGGAGCCATCAGGAATGATAATCTCACGGCGCCCGAACAGGCGTGCATCCAGTGAAAACGCCCCGGGGCCGAGGAAAACCAGAGCGACCGCAATCACTATCGCCAGAGCGGCTGCGGGTCTGGCTTCGAACCAGTCGTGGTTTGGCGAGGGAAACCAGGAAGAAGCGTTGCCGATATAGAACACTCCCGCCAGGACCCCAGCTAACGGCGTTAAATAGCCCACTAAGAACAGGGCTCCAATCACAAGGGTCACTAAGGCGACGGTCAGAGCCTGAAACCCCAGGCCAGGGCCGTCGGAAAAATAGGCAGATCCCTGAAGCAGGAGGGCTGCTCCCGCAGCTGTTCGAAGCAACAGAAGGCCGGCTCCGGGCCAGCCATCCGGGAACGTTGAAAATGCTCTCTGCAAGGGTGGCCCCTCGATAGGCCAGTATTTAGAGTAGAGCTTCTCGGCGCCGAATGAATCCCTAGCGCGTAGAATCTTTAAGTACCACTTCCGTGGTATCACTACAACTCGATGGGGGATATACAGGTTAAAGCTGAATGATGCCGCGACGCACTGCTATAGCGACGGCCTGGGTACGGTCACTGGCACCCAGTTTTTCCATGATGTGCTTAATATGAACCTTCACCGTTTCTTCGGTAATGAAAAGTAGACCCGCGATGTCCCGGTTACGATTTCCGCCCGCAATTTGCCGGAGAACTTCCACCTCGCGACCGGTAAGCGCCTCGTCGCTGTAATGTTCGGCCAGATTAGCCGCGATCTCTGGCGGGATGCGCCTCTTGCCGGCATGCACCTGACGAATCACTTCCACCAGTTCTTTGGGCGGCATGCTCTTCAGAATGTAGGCGCGAGCGCCGGCCTGCAAGGCGTGCTGAATTTCTACGTCGCCGGCAAACGTGGTCAGAATCACGACGTGGGCTTCGGGGTATAGAGCCCGGATGGCGATCATGGCGTCGACACCGCTGATATCGGGGAGTCGAAGATCCATTAGGGTCACGTCCGGCCTGTGCTCGGAAAAACGCAGCAGCGCTTCCCTGCCGTTGGAAGCCTCAGCCACCAGCACCATATCCGGTTGATTCCGGATGACGGTGGCAATGCCCTCATGCATCAGAGGATGATCATCGACGCTGAGGACACGGATTTTAACGGTTTCGCCCATTTATCCTGCTAACTTCTCATGCTGGGGCCTGCCGGCCTCCAGATCTCGCGCGGCTTGGTCCAGCACACCCAGGTCGCGGGCATGCTGGTCGCGCGCATGAAGAACGGTAAGCCAGTTGGAGGCGCGGTGCAATCGATAAGATTCGAAGGCCAGACGGCTGGGCACCCGCAGTTCGACTTCGGTTCCACTGCCGCGGCTGCTCGAGACTTTGAGTTTCGCTCCGATCGACTGCGCCCGCTCCCGCATGTTGGATAGACCACCGCGTTCGGTGCGCGCTAAATGCAACTGCTGGGCATCGATCCCACGGCCATTATCCCGCACGAGAAGGCGTAACTGGCTGGCCGCGTATTCCAGTTCCAACTCAATCTTGCTCGCCTGGGAATGACGAAATGCATTGGCCAGAGCTTCGCGGCCGATCCTGTAAATATCATTTCGGACAGCAGGTTGCAAGGGGAAGACAGGACCTTCCACGATGATTCGGAAATCAATTTTCTGTTGCACCTTGAACTCCTGCGGGACTCGGGAGAATGAGTATTCCAAATCGCGAGGATTGGCAATGGAGGA
>Ga0302324_100005148_pt1 | contig 28671 bp, 25 predicted proteins | sample Palsa_T0_1_FD_201949 | JGI IMG/M metagenome (GOLD analysis project Ga0302324, IMG submission 201949) | Peat permafrost microbial communities from Stordalen Mire near Abisko, Sweden - Palsa_T0_1 | ecosystem: Environmental > Terrestrial > Soil > Palsa > Peat permafrost | place: Sweden: Abisko...
CGGCGACACGGCGCCGGCGCCGGCGCGCGCGGCCGGCTGGGCGCGACCGCTCCGCCCCGAGCGCGCGGCGGGTGTGGAGCGCTCGATCGGAGTCATGGTCAGCCCCGGCGCCCGCGCAGAAAGTCCTCTGCGGCCATCAGCCGCCCCCCGGCGGGTTGAACGACGACGAGCTCGAGCGACCCCTGCGCGCAGCCGAGCACCGGGCGCGGGCCCGCCAACGAGACCACGCCGACCGGCGGTCCGTCCGCGGACAGGACCCGGGCCTGACTGACCCCGAGCCAGCTTCCGTCCTCGAGCTCGACGTGCGCGCCGACGTGGGGGGTCAGCGCGCGCACCACCCGCTCGAGTTCGGCCGCGGGCCGGTCGGGATCGAGCCTGCGCTCCTCCGGTGTGATCTTCTCCGCGTACGTGGCGAGCGATTCATCTTGCTCGACGCACGGCGGCGAGGTGTCCAGCGCCCGGACCAGAAGCTCGCCTCCGAGCGCCTGAAGCCGCGCGGCCACGCTGCCGTAGGTGTCCTGGGGCGAGATCGGCTCGGTGGCCTGCAGGCAGACCGGACCACTGTCGAGCCCGGCGGTCAAACGCATGATCGAGACACCGGTGTGATCGTCCCCGGCCATGATCGCGCGCTCGATTGGCGCGGCGCCGCGCCAGCGCGGCAGCAGCGAGGGGTGCAGGTTGAGCAGCAGATGCTCGGAGAGCAGCGGCGCCTTGATCAGCGCACCGAACGCGCACACGCAGATCGCGTCCGGCGCGATCTCGCTCACTCGCGCGCGGGTCGGCTCGTCGTTGACCGACGCCGGTTGGATGAGCTCGATTCCCAACTCGCCGGCGGCCTGCGCGACCGGGGGAGCGGCCAGGCGGCGTCCGCGGCCCTGCGGGCGGTCCGGACGGGTGATGACCAACTCGGGACGGTGGGGAGAGACCGCCAGGCGGCGCAGGACGGCAGCCGCGAACTCCGAGGTGCCGAGGTAGACGGTCCGCACGCAGCTCGGGCGGTCAGGCGGCCGGCTGGGCCTCACGCAGCACGCGCATGGCTTCCTTACGCTGCTGGCGTGAGATGCGCTCCAGGATCAGCACGCCGTTGAGATGATCGATCTCGTGCTGAATCACCCGCGCCTCGAGCCCTGAGGCCTCGATCATGATCGGCTCGCCGTACTCGTTGTGGGCCCGGACGCGAACGTGGATCGGGCGCTCGACGTCGACGTGGACCTCGGGCAGGCTGAGGCACCCCTCCTCCATGATCTCCTCCTGGTCGCCGACCCATTCGAGCTCTGGGTTGACCAGCGCGGCGGTCACGGCATCTGGCTGGACGCGGTAGACGAGCACCCGATTGAGCACGCCCACCTGGGTGGCGGCGAGGCCGACGCCGAGCGCATCGTTCATCAGTTGCCCCATCCGCATGATCTCCTCGCGCAGAGCGTCGTCGAACCGATCCACCGGCCGCGCGCGGGTTCGCAGCACCGGATCGCCGAACTTGCGCACATGGGCGAGCGCCGCCGTGCGCCGGGCCACGACCTCCGGATCGAGCTCGGGCTCCTCGGGGTCCGGCTCCTCGAGCTCAGGCTCCTCGGGGTCCGGCTCCCCGGGGTCCGGCTCCCCGGCGTCCACCGCGTGAAGATCGCGCTCGCGTTCCTCAGCGCCGGGCATGGTGCCGGTGGAGGGCACGGGGGACGCCTGCGTGTCGATCGAGGCTTCGTCTGTTAGGTGATCAGCCACGAAGGTCAGTCTAGAGATGGCGCTCGCTGTGAGCCCGAGGGTGGGCGCACGGCCCGAGGGCGGGGGCACGGCCCGAGGACGGGGGCACGGCCCGAGGACGGGCGCTCGGGCCTACTGCGGGTCGACGTCCACGCTGACGTTGACGCCACGCTTGGCCGCCGGCGGCGCGATCCGATCGACCGCCTCCCCCACGGCCGAGATCGCCGTCGCCCGATGTGTGGCCTTGACCACGACCTGCCAGCGTGACCGTCCGCGCAGGCGAAACAGCGGCGCCGGCCCGAGGACGGCAGCGTCGGGCGGCGCGATCTGGGCCCGCAGGGCCGTCGCGGCCGAACGTGCTCCCGCCTCCTCGACGGCCGAGCAGACGACCCGGATCAACGACGCATAGGGCGGATAGCGCAGCGCCTCACGGCGCCTCAGCTCATCGGCGATGAAGCCGTCGGAGTCGTGGCGGCTGGCGAAGCCAATCGAGCGCGCGTCGGGAGCCAGGGTCTGCACGAGCACACGACCGCCCAGCTCCCCCCGGCCGGTGCGTCCGGCGAGCTGGGTGACCAGGGCGAATGTCCGCTCCTCGGCGCGAAAGTCGGGAAACCGAAGCGTCTGGTCGGCGTCGATCACCACACCGAGCGAGACATCCGGGAAGTCGTGGCCCTTGGCCACCATCTGCGTCCCCACGAGCACACCCGACCGTGCCGATTCGAACCGCTGCAGCGTCTCGGCGCGGTCACTGAACGTGGCCGCGTCGCCATCCAGCCGGAATACGGGGAAGTCCGCGTCGCCGAGCGCCTCACGCAGCTCGTGTTCGACGCGCTCGGTTCCGGCTCCGTGGCGGGCCACCGACACCGAGGCGCACGAACTGCAGCGGCCGGGCACCGGCTCCCGGTGCCCGCAATGGTGACAGGCGACAAAGCTCGCGCTGCGGTGGAGCACGAGCGCGACGTCGCAGTGAGGGCAGACCCAGACGTGCCCGCAGGCATGGCAGGAGAGGAAGTTCGACCAGCCGCGCCGGTTGAGCAGCACGATCGCCTTGCCACCGCCCCGCTGCAGGTCGGCGAGGGCCATCCGGCTCTGCGGGTGCAGCGGATGGTGCCGGCCGCGCATGTCGAGCACCTCCACGGCAGGCATCGGGCGGTGATCGATCCGGCTGGGCAGGTTCAGTCGGGTCATCGCGAGCACGCTTTCCGGCCGCGGCGTGGCGCTGCCGATGAGCAGCACGGCTCCCTCCTGCCGCGTCCGGCGCTCGGCCACCCCGCGAGCGTCGTAGCGGGGGTCTCCTTCGTGCTTGTATGAGCTTTCGTGCTCCTCGTCGACGACGATCAGGCCGAGGTCCGAGACGGGGGCGAATACGGCGGAGCGCGGACCAACGCAGACGCGCGCCTCGCCGCTGCGCAGCCGCAGCCACTCGTCGTGGCGCTCGCCCGGGGCCATCGCCGAGTGCAGGACCGCCACGATGTCGCCAAAGCGGGCCTGAAAGCGCCCCAGCGCCTGGGGCGTGAGCGCGATCTCCGGCACCAACACGATCGCACTGCGCCCGGCCGCGAGGGTGGCGGCGACCGCCCGCAGATAGACCTCGGTCTTGCCCGAACCGGTGACGCCGTGAAGCAGGAATCCGGGTGTCCCTCGCTCGCCAGCGGCGCCCACCGCCGCGAGCACCGGATCAAGCGCGCGTTGCTGATCGGCCGTGAGCGGTGGCGGCGTCACCGTGGCCGACCCGACCGCATGATGCACGGGACGGCGTCGCCGGATCTGCGGCGCCAGCGCGACCAGCCCCCGGGCCTCAAGCCGGCGCAGGCCAGGGGTTCCGAGCTCGGCGGCGACCGTCGTGCCGTTCTGGTCCAGCCGCTGCAGCGTCGCCCGCTGACGCTCGGTCAGGCGCGTTCGGTTGCCTAACGCTCCACGACCCGCTTCGGTCAGCTCGGCGACGAGTATCCGCCTGGCCTGGGTCCCGGCGGTGGCGCCGGGGGCCAGCACCAGGCCGAGCGCCCGGGCGGACGTCGAGCAGTACTCCTCAGCCATCCAACCGGCCAGCGCCACCAGCTCCGGCGGGATGCTCGACGGGAGCACGGCCTCGGGCTCGGCCAGCCGGTCCGGAGCCACGTCGGAGTGCTCGGCCAGGCCGACCACGACGCCGAGTGCGCGCCGCCCCCCAAACGGGATCCGCAACAGCGATCCGACCGCGACCTCGCCCTGGTCGAGCCTCAACCGGTAATCGAATGTCCCGCGCACCGCGCGCGTCCGCGTCAGCGGGTGGACACGGGCGATCTTGGATGCCGCACCATCAGGCGGCCGAGGGGCTGATTGTGGTTCGTCCACGAGCGAGCTGAGGCTAGAGCGCGGCGAGGATGGCAGCGGCCAGCGTTACGCTCACTGGCTGTGGATCCCGAGCCTGGCGAGGAGGTCTTCTTTCACGGCCACCCGTCGTGGCGATCGCTGGCGTTGTTCTACTGCAAGGGGCTGCTGGCGAGCCTGCTGATCGGGATCGCGGCGGGCATCGCGAGCGCGATCGCGGACCGCACCGTCCAGGCTGGATGGGTCATCGCGGTGGTGCTGGTGGTGTTCGTCGTGCTCATCCTGGCTGGTCAGATCAGGCGTGTGCAGACCACGTACACGATCACCAATCAGCGGCTGACGATCGAGACCGGACTGCTCACGCGCGAGCTGCACGAGACGCGGCTCGAGCGCGTGCAGAACGTCAACTCCCATCAAACCCTGTCGCAACGGATGCTCCGGGTTGGCTCAGTGGACTTCGATACCGCGGCGGGAGCCGAGTACAACTTCTCGTTCGGAGGCGTCAGCCACCCGCGCCAGATCGTGCGTACGGTCGACCGGGCGCTCCGGGCGCTCCGGGCCGACCAGAACCCCCAGACTGACGCCAGCGTCTAGAGGCGCGCCAACCGTGCCAGGAGGATGAACCCTGGCGTTTGGCGTTCGAGGGGTGGACGTCAAACGCCAAGGTTCAAGCGCCCCGTGGGGCCCGGACCCGGTGCTGAGTAGCTCTACGCCTCGACGACGGCCGTGTCCAGCCCGGCGGCGGCGCGCAGCGTGTCGGCCTTGTCGGTTCGCTCCCAGGTGAAGTCGTGGTCGCTGCGGCCGAAGTGACCGTAGGCGGCGGTCTTCTGATAGATCGGTCGGTGCAGGTTGAGGTACTGGCGAAACGCACCCGGGCGCAGATCGAAGTGCTCGCTGATCAGCTCGAGGATCCGGCCCCGGCCGACCTTCTCGGTCCCGAATGTCTCGACCATCACCGACACCGGCCGCGCGACCCCGATCGCGTAGGCCACCTGAACCTCCGCCCGGTCCGCGAGCCCTCCCGCGACCACGTTCTTGGCCACGTACCGAGCCGCGTAGGCCGCCGACCGGTCGACCTTCGAAGGGTCCTTGCCCGAAAACGCGCCGCCACCGTGACGGGCCATCCCGCCATAGGTGTCAACGATGATCTTGCGGCCGGTCAGCCCGCAGTCACCCATCGGCCCGCCGATCACGAACCGGCCGGTCGGATTCACCAGCAAGTTCTTGCGCAGCTTGCGGGCGTCGTACAGGTCAGCCGGCAGCACCGGCACGATCACGTGCTCCCACAGATCGTCCTTGATCAGTGCCTCGGCACCTTCGCGATGCTGAGTCGAGATCAACAGCTTCTCGATCTCCACTGGCCGGCCATCGACATATCGCACTGTCACCTGCGTCTTACCGTCCGGACGCAGATACGGCACGGTCTCCGCCTTGCGCACATCGGCCAGGCGCTTGGCCAACTTGTGCGCCAACGCAATCGGCAGCGGCATCAATTCATCGGTTTCGTTGCTGGCGTAGCCAAACATCATTCCCTGATCACCGGCACCGGCGAGATCAAGCTCATCGTCGTCACCGGGATCGGTGCGCGCTTCGTAGGCCTGATTAACCCCCTGCGCGATATCCGGCGATTGCTTGTCAATCGTGTTGATCACTGCACACGTATGACAATCGAATCCAAACGCAGCGTCCGTGTAGCCAATCCGGCGCACGGTCTCCCGCACGACGGCGGGAATATCCACGTACGTGTCAGTCGTGATCTCTCCTGAAACCACGACCAGTCCCGTGTTCACCAGCGTCTCACACGCCACCCGTCCCAACGGATCATCACGCAACACGGCATCCAGGACGCCATCGGAAATCTGATCGGCCATCTTGTCGGGATGTCCCTCGGTCACGGACTCGGACGTAAACAAAAATTCATTTTCAGAAAATGTAGTCATGGATCTGGAGTGGCAGCTCCGCGGTCGAATCGGCTGGGTTGACGTCGAGCAAGCGTAGCGGGGTCAGTCCTTCGGGCGCGTGCCCTCACGCGGCCTCGCCGCGAGCGCCAACTGACCGCCGCTCGCTCCGCTCCACGAAATCGATGATCACCGGTACGCCTTCGAGCCGATAGCGCTCGCGCAGGCGGTTCTCCAGGAAGTAGGCGTAGTCGCGCGTCACCCGGGTGCGGGAGTTGACCTGAATCGAGAATCGGGGCGGGCGCTCAGCGGTCTGCGTCATGAACAGCAGCCTCAGCCGGTGGCCCGACACGCGCCCTCCGCGCGCGGTCCCGGCCGGGGGCTGGCGAGCGGCCACGACCTCGGACAGGAAGCGATTGAGCTGGGGCGTGGGAATCCGAGTCCGGCTGCGGTCCGCGAGCCCGATCGTCTCGACCAGCAGCCGCTGGGCATGCCGGCCCGTCAGGGCGCTGGCCGTGAGCACCCGGGGCCGCAGGCGCAGCTTCTGGTGCGCCCGCGCGCGCTCGTAGTCGAGGTCGACATCCTCGGCCAGATCCCACTTGTTCAATACCAGCGCGGTGGCGCAGCCGCTCTTCATCGCCAGCTCGGCGATCCGCAGATCCTGGGTGGTGATCCCATCCGTCGCGTCGCACACGACCAGTGCCACGTCGGCGCGCTCGGCGGCGCGGCGCGAGCGCAGGGCGGTGTAGTACTCGATCGACTCCCCCACCTTCGCCGCACGGCGCAGGCCTGCGGTGTCGATCAGGATCAACTCGCGGCCCTCAAACGTCACCGGCATGTCGATCGCGTCGCGGGTCGTCCCGGCAATCGGGGACACGATCACCCGCTCGCTGCCCAGGAAGCGGTTCACCAGCGAGGATTTGCCGACGTTGGGGCGTCCGATCACCGCCAGCCGGACGGCATCATCGTCGGCCGGGTCATCCTCGGCCTCGGGGGCCAGCGCGACGATCCGATCGAGCAGATCTCCCGTGCCCAGGCCCTGAGCGGCCGAGACCGCGATCGGCTCGCCCAAACCCAGGGCGTAGAACTCGGCGGCGAGCGGAAGATCGCCCACCGAGTCGATCTTGTTGGCCGCGACGACCACCGGCAGGGTCCCCCGGCGCAGCAGGTCCGCCATCTCCTGATCGCCCGCGCGCAGGCCGGCCTTGGCGTCGACCACCAGCACCGCAGCGTCGCCGTCGGCCAACGCCGCGCGGGCCTGATCCTGGATCTGCCGCGCCAGCTCGTCGCGATCCTCCATGTCGATGCCGCCGGTGTCGATCAGCGTCAGCGGCCGGCCGTTCCACTCGGTCCGCAGCTCCTTTCGGTCGCGCGTCACCCCGGGGCGCTCGTGCACGACCGCCTCGCGCGACTCAGTGAGCCGGTTGACCAGCGAGGACTTGCCCACGTTCGGGTAACCGACGATCGCGACTTTCATCACTAACCGAGGCTAGCCGCTAGCCCGACGATCCGGTCCACGACCTCGTCGAACGACAGCCCGGTGGTGTCGAGCCTGACCGCGCCCGGCGCGGGTGCCAGCGGCGAGTGCTCGCGGCTGCGGTCGCGCTCGTCGCGAATCGTCTGCTCGGCCAGCACCGTCGCGGGATCGACGTCCAGCTCCGCCGCCCGTCGACGCGCGCGTTCCTCCGGGCTCGCGGTGAGGAACACCTTGACCTCGGCGGCGGGGGCGACGACGGTGCCGATGTCACGTCCCTCGGCCACCCAATCACCGCTCGCCAGCAGGCGGCGCTGTTCGGCCACCATCGCCTCGCGGACCCCCGGGTCAGCGGCCACGTGCGAGGCAGCCTCGGACACCGCGGGGGTGCGGATCGCAGCCGTCACATCCTGCCCATCAAGCCGGACCCGGTCGCCGAGCTCGATCCGGAGCAAGGGCGCGACCACCGCCGGGGCCACCCCGCGCTGGGCCGCGGCCAGCGCCACGCACCGGTACATCGCGCCCGAGTCGAGGTAGGTGAAACCAAGCGCGCGCGCCACCGCGCGGGCGACGGTCGACTTTCCGGCGCCGGCCGGGCCATCAATCGCGACCACCATCACCCACCCCGGCCGGGGATCGCGACCAGGATCACGCAGCCGCTCCAGACGTCACGACCACCATTACCCACCCCGGCCGAGGATCGCCACCAGCCTCACGACGCCAGCGCCGCGATGTCATCGGTGAAGCCGGGGTAGGAGACCGCCGCGGCCTCCATCCCCACGACCTCCACGCCTGCTTCGGAGGCCAGCCCCGCGACGGCCCCCAGCAGCGCGAGGCGATGGTCACCATGGGCCTCCAGCCGGCCGCCGCGCAAGCGGCCCTGCCCACGCACGACAAACCCGTCCGGCCGGGCGTCGATGTCCGCGCCCAGGCCGCGCAACCCCTCCACCACGGTGGCAATCCGGTCTGACTCCTTGACCCGCAGCTCGGCGGCTCCGCGCACGACCGTCTCACCCTCGGCAAAGCAGCCCAGCAGCGCGACCAGCGGCAGCTCGTCGATGGCGAGCGGGACCTCGTCCGGCTCCACCGTCGTGCCTTCGATCGGGCCGCTGCGGACGTCAAGGTCGGCCACCGGCTCTTCGCTGCCGAAGGCACCTTCGGCTTCGATCTCGCCGACCACAATCGCGCCCATGCGCTCGAGGATGCGCAGGAACCCGGCTCGCGTCCAGTTGACACCGACACCCTCCAGCACCAGCCGCGAGCCGCTCACGAGCACGCCGGCCGCGATCACGAACGCGGCCGAGGAGAGATCGCCGGGCACCGTGACGAGGTCCAGCTCGAGCTCGTCCGCGTTGCCGACCCTGGTGGTATAGCCGCCGCGCGCGGCCGGCTCGCGGACCACGGATGCTCCGGCTCGCAGGAGCATCCGCTCGGTATGGTCGCGCGTCGGGATCGGCTCGATCACCGTCGTCCCGTCGGTCGCCAGGCCCGCGATCAGCACACACGACTTCACCTGCGCGCTGGCCACCGGCAGCTCGTAATCGATCCCGGTCAACGGCTGGCCGTGGACGGTAAAGGGCGGAAACCGGCCCGATCGCGCCTGCACGCGTGCACCCATCAGCGCGAGCGGCTCGACGATCCGGTCAACCGGCCGGCGGCGGATCGACTCGTCGCCGTCGAGCGTGAAGCTGGCCCCGGGCTGAAACGCCAGCCACCCCGGGAGCAGGCGCATGAGCGTGCCGGCGTTGCCGACGTCGATCGCCGAGCCCGGCGCTTGGGCATTGCGCAGCCCGCAGCCACGGATCAGCACCTCGTCGGCCTGCGTCTGCACGATCGCGCCCAGCTCGCGCACGGCCGCGAGCGTCGAGCGGGTGTCGGCGGCGTCGAGATAGTTGGCGACGCGGACGGGCTCTGAGGCCATCGCACCGATGATCGCGGCCCGGTGCGAGACCGACTTATCGGCCGGTGGCGCCATCCGGCCTCGCAGTCGCACGCCCGGATCAAAGCGGACGTTCACGCCCGCGCCACCGGAAACCCGAGCCCCGCCACCAGCTCCTCGGCGCGCCCCGCCGCATCCGCCCCGGACACCCACAGCGCGACGACGCCCTCGCTCATGTCGGCGGCGGGATACAACGCCATGTCGGTGATGTTGACGCCGCAGCGGCCGAGCTCGAGCGCGAGCTGCGCGATCACGCCGGGCCGGTTGGGGACGGACGCGCGCAGCTCGAACAACGGGCCACCGGGCAGCTGGGACTCGAGCACCCGCCGTCGGTCAGCGGCCGCGGCATCGTTCCAGGCCGTGAGGCGGGCGCCGTCGCCGGACGCCAGCAGGTGGCGGAACGCCCTCAGCCGCACGAGCGTCTCGTCGATCTCAGCGCTCAACGCGTCCCGGTTGGACAGGTAGATGTCGGTCCAGACCGCGCTGGGGGCACCGGCCACCCGGGTCGCGTCGCGAAAGCTCGGGCCGACCGCGGGCAGCCGTTCGCCGCCCGCCGCCAGCGTGCCCGCCGCGAGCGAGACGAGCACGTTGGCGAACACGTGGGGAAGATGGGACACGCTGGCGAGGATCCGGTCGTGAGTCTGGGCATCGATCGCGGTGGGCTGGGCGCCGAATCCGCGCACGAGCCGATACAGGCGCTCGTAGAGCAGGCCCGATGTGGTCGGGCTCGGGGTCAGATACCACGTCGCGCCCTCGAACAGATCGGCGCGGGCGTGCTCGACCCCGGCCGTCTCGGCCCCGGCCAGCGGATGGCCGCCGACGAAGCGCGGATCGTCGTGCGCGGCCATCACGGCGCGCTTGGTCGAGCCGACGTCGGTGACCACGCAGTGCTCAGGGGCGTATCGGAGTACCTCGCCGACCAGTTCGGGCAGCTGACCCACCGGCACCGAGACGAACGCCGCGTCGGCGGCCTGCAGGGCCCCGGTGACCGAATCACAGGCGTGGTCCAGCGCGCCCCGAGCCAGCGCACTGTGCAGCGCCGACTCAGAGCGGTCATGGCCGCTGACGGTGGCGCCGAGCCGCTCTCGCGCGGCCAGCGCCACGGAGCCGCCGATCAGCCCGATCCCGATCACCGCGATCCGCATGCCGAGCGGCGGCTAGCTATCGCCCGCCGGAGGCCGCTCGCCCGCGAGCGCGAGTGCGAATGCGAGTGCTTGGGCGACCACTAGCCGACAGCGCGGCGTGCCCGGACCGCGTCCGCCAGCCCGTCGAGCACCTCGACGGTGGTGTCCCAGCCGATGCATCCGTCGGTGATCGACTGACCGTAGGTCAGCAGGCCGGCCGGGTCGCTACCGAGATCCTGGCGCCCGGCGACCAGGAACGACTCGATCATCACGCCGACGATCGCCCGGTTGCCTTCGGCGATCTGGCCGGCCAGCGCGGCCGCCACCGCGGGCTGACGGGCTGGATCCTTGCCGCTGTTGTCGTGACTGAGATCGATCATCACGCGCTCGGGCAGCGAGGAGTCCCGCAACAGCGACAGCGCGCGGGCGATCGGCTCGGCGCCGTAATTCGGTGCTCCCTTGCCTCCACGCAGGATGATGTGGCAGTCGCGGTTGCCGGTCGTGTAGAGAATTGCCGGCGTGCCGCTCACGTCGATCCCGGCGAATGCGTGCGCGCTCGCGGCCGCGCGCAACGCGTCGACCGCCACCTGCACGTTGCCATCGGTGCGATTCTTGAACCCGACCGGCATCGACAGGCCCGACCCCAGCTGTCGATGGATCTGGCTCTCGACCGTGCGGGCGCCAATCGCGCCCCAGGAGACCACGTCGGAGATGTACTGCGGGGTGATCGGGTCCAGGAACTCGCAGCCCACCGGCAGGCCGAGCGCCAGCACGTCGAGCAGGAGCCGCCGCGCCATCCGCAGACCGGTGTTGACGTCACTGGAACCGTCCAGATGGGGATCGTTGATCAGGCCCTTCCAACCGATCGTCGTGCGCGGCTTCTCGAAGTAGACCCGCATCGCCACGCACAACTCGCCCGCCAGCCGCTTGACCTGACCGCTCAACCGCTCGGCGTACTCCCACGTCGCGTGCACGTCGTGGACGCTGCACGGACCCACGACGACCAGCAGCCGGTCGTCGTGTCCGTCGAGGATCGCCTGGACCTCCGAGCGGCCGCGCAGCAGGACCTCGGCGTGGGACTCGGTCAGCGGCAGCTCATCGATCAACGTCCGCGGCGCGGCCAGAGGGACCAGGCGCTCGATCCGTTGGTCGCGGACCGAGTCGCTCAGCGACGAGCCGGCGATCGCCACGTCAGCTCAGCGCGTCGGTCGTGATGAGATCCTGCTGCCACAGCGCCTTGCCGGCCACCGCGGCGGCCGCGGCGACCCGCTGCACGAACTCCGCGAACTCGTCGGCGGGCAGCTGCTGGGCGGCGTCGCAGATCGCCTCGTCGGGACGCGGGTGGACCTCGACGATGATCCCGTCGGCCCCGGCCGCAGCGGCGGCGAGCGACATCGGCAGCACCAGGTCGCGCCGTCCCGCGGCATGACTGGGGTCGACGATCACCGGCAGGTGGGTCATCTGCTGGAGGACCGGGACGGCCATCAGGTCCAGCGTGAAGCGGTAGGCGGTCTCGAACGTGCGGATCCCGCGCTCACACAGCATCACCGCCTCGTTGCCCTCCTTGAGGATGTACTCGGCCGCCATCAGCAGCTCCTCGAGCGTGTTCGAGAAGCCCCGCTTGAGCAGCGCCGGGCAGCCCGAGCGCCCGACCTCCGACAGCAGCGCGTAGTTCTGCATGTTGCGCGCGCCGATCTGGACCACGTCGGCCACCTCCAGCACCGGCTCGAGGTCGCGTGCGTCCATCACCTCGGTGACGATCGGCAATCCGGTCTGCGCCTTGGCTTCGGCCAGCAGTCGCAGGCCCTCCTGGCCCAGGCCCTGGAAGGCATAGGGCGAAGTGCGGGGCTTGTAGGCGCCACCGCGAAACAGAGTTGCGCCCGCGTCGTGGACGGCCCGGGCCGTGTCCAGCGTCTGCTCACGGGACTCCACCGTGCACGGCCCCGCGATCATCGCGAAGTGCGGGCCGCCCACCTTGCGCCCGCCGATCTCCAGCACCGAGCGCTGCCCGTGCTTGATCTGGCTCGAGGCCAGCTTGTAGGGCTTGAGGATCGGTAGCACGCGGTCGACACCGGGGGTGCCCGCGAGCTCGAGCCTGGCCACGTGCTCTCGGTCGCCGATCGCCCCGATCACGGTCAGCTCGTCGCCGTTGATCACGTGTGCGCGCGCACCGACGCTGCGCACTCGGTCAATGACGGTCTGCACCTCCTGCTCGGTGGCCGTCGGTTTCATCACGATCATCATCTGGGTGGTCCTTTCTTGCTGCGCCTGGAAACTGTACGGGTAGGGACGGTGTTCGGCGCTCGACCTCCGGACCGCGACCGCGCGCAACGCGCGCACGCTGTTCGGGATCACCACCCGGCTCCGTCGCCGGCGGTGGCCGAGCGCCTAGCTAAATCGCCAGGCGGAGAAGCGCACGTAGGAATAGCCGACGGCGGGTCCTGCAGATGTGTGGCTGCCGCGGTTCATGCGCTGCCAGATGTTCTACCAGAGCGCGGGGGCAAAGCCAAGCCTGGGGGCGCTCACAGCAATTCGCCCACGGCGGCCAGGAAGCGCCGGTTCTCCGCGGGCGTCCCGACCGTCACCCGCATCGCCCCTTCGCCCCCCAGCGCCGTGCCCGCGCGGACCAGCACGCGCCGCTGCGCCAGGCCACGCACGACGTCGGCCTCGGGCGGTGCACCGTCGGGCAGGCGGGTCCAGACGAAGTTCGCGTCGGACTCCGCCACCCACAGGCCCAGGTCGCGCAGCCCGGTTTCGAGCTCCAGCCGCGCCGCGATCGTCTGGGTCACCCGGCGCTCGACCTCGTCCTGGTGGGCGAGGGCCTCCACCGCCGCGGCCTGCGCGGCCACGTTGAGGTAGAACGGCTGGCGCATCTGGTCGACGGCGATCCTGAAGTCCTCAGAGCCGCCCAGCGCGTAGCCGACCCGGAGCCCCGCGAGCCCGTACACCTTGGCGAACGTGCGCAGCAGCACCAGGTTGGGCCAGCGGCGCAACAGGTCGAGCGAGGCATACGGGTCCCCGAGCACGAGCGCGAATTCGCAGTAGGCCTCATCGAGGATCACGCACACGTGTCGGGGCACGCGATCCAGGAACGCCTCGACCTGGTCGAGCGGCAGCGCGGTCGAGGTCGGGTTGTTCGGATTGCAGATCAGCACCAGTCTGGTCGCCACCGTGATCTCAGCCGCCATCGCGTCGAGGTCGTGGCGCTCGTCGGCATCGAGCGCAACCTGGATTGCCCGCGCGCCCGACGAAGCCGCCAGGTGCGGGTAGACGCTGAACGCCGGCCACGCGTAGACGACCTCCGCCCCCGGCTCCAGCAGCGCCTCCCCGGCCGCCAGCAGGATGTCGCACGAGCCGTTGCCGAGCGCGATCCGCGCCTCCGGCACCCCGTACCGGTCAGACAGCGCGCCGCGCAGCGCGGCGTAGGAGGGGTCCGGGTAGCGGTTGGTCCCGGCCAGCACACGCTGTGCCGCCTGCACCACCTCGGGTAGCGGCGAGAAGCACGATTCGTTGGAGGCCAGCATCGCGACATCGGCGCCAAGGTCGTACCCGGCCGCGACCGGGTAGACGGGGATCCGGCGTGTGCGCTGCGCGAACTCGATGGCCATTCCGTCGCCTATTGTGCCGACTCGATGTCGGTTCGGAGCAAGCGTGCCTCGCCCAGGTACACGTGGCGGGGCTGATGTCCCTCGGGCGCGTAGTAGTGCATGAGCACGCGGATCACGCGGGGCAGCGAGCCGGGCACCGGAACCTCACGCGCACACAGCAGCGGCACCTTGTCCAGGCCGAGTCGGCGCGCGGCGACCGCCGGAAACTCCGCGTCGAGATCGTTGGTGAGCGTGAAGATGCAGCTCACCATCGCGTCGGCGTCGAGCGCGTTGCGCGTCATCATCTCGCGGATGAGACGATCGGTGGCGTCGAGGATCGCGCTGGCTTCGTTGGCCTCGACGCTATTGGCGCCTCGGAGCGCGAACAGCCGCATGGCCGGGTAATTCTGTCAGAGGGCCCCGGGGCGTACCCGGCGCATCGAGCTCGTAGACGCTGGCACAACCGAAACGATGCGTGGAGATGACCAATCGCCCCAGCGTCCGGCTCAGATCGGCGGTGGTCTGGCAGTCGCTGAGCACGAACCGGGCGCCACTCTCCCTCACCAGGCTCCGGGCGGCCCGGGGCCCGAGTGATCCATCGAACAGGCTCTGGGCCGCGTCAGTGCGCGCATAGCAATTTGGCTCGGACCATAGGCAGTCGCCGATCAGCGTCTGCCGTCCGGTCTTCTCCGGTACCACCGCACCGAGATAGCTGCGCGTCAGCACCCCGCCGGGCTGCGGGTCATGGGCCAGATAGTTCAGCGCGCGCGCCTCGTCGGCGGTGATGAAGTTGGCGTTATTCGGGGTGGGAGTCGCGAGCGAGGCGGCGGTCCTCAGCTCCCCGATCGTGCCCGGGATCGTCGCCGCCGCGACGGCCAGTACGGCGATCCGGCGCCGGTGGGCCAGGCGTCCGAACCCGATCCGGTTGATCCCCTGCACCGCCAGCACGGCGAGCGGCAGCGTGATCCCCTGGAAGGCGTGCAGGGGCGTGGCGCTGAGCGCCGTCGCGGAGAGCTCGAACAGCGCCAGCGCCGCCAGCGGCCAGCAGCGCGTCGCCGCGTCCAGGAAGCCGCGGGACCGTCCGCGATAGCCCAGCGCCGCCGGCACGATCAGCGGCAGCAGGTAGAGCAGGACCGTCCAGAGCGGAAACGCATGCCTGCTGGCGACGCGCGCGAGCTGCCAGGACAGGTCAACCCGGCCCAGAATCGCGTAATACAGCAGTGGCGCCGCGGTCGCGAGCACCGTCACCGTGGCCAACTCGAGGTGCCGGCGAGTGACTCTCCGGCCGCGCCACAGCACGAGTTCGGCGGCGACCACGATCAGGATCATCAATTCGCCGTGCCACGGGTGCAACAGGCTGGCCAGCGCGCCCAGCACTCCGGGCGCCCACGCGATCCGGCTCTCCAAGCGGGCGCGATCGTACGCGACGAGCGCCGCGATGACCGCCGCCAGGGCCAGCAACGCGAACGTGTAACCCCAGGACAGAAACACGGGGAACAGGTCGCCGAGCACGGTGACCGCGCCGAACAGGACGGTCACCGACCCAAAGAACAGCGCGAGCGTGAGCGCCGCCCGGCGGGGCCACAGCCCCGGAATGCTCCGCCTCACGTACTGGCGCATGGCGAAGAAGCAGCCGGCCACCGCCACCGGCTTCCACAGCAGCAGCGACAGCCATGGCGCCACGCCCAGGGCGCTCAGCGCGCCCGAGATCACCACCGCGGGCTGGAAGTAGTCCGCCGGCGAGGAGCGCAGGACAAACAGGTTCGAGACCAGAACGTGTCGCGATGCCTCGCGGATCCAGGACAGATATTGGAGCTGGTCGACGATGTACACGCCGTCGGTACCGGTCCACACCCTGCCGTGAACCACGACCTGCCACAGGTCCAGCCCGAGCACCCACAGCGACAGCGTGCCGAACAGCGCCACTAGCGCCAGATCGAACCGATCCAGGCGGATCCGCCGCTCTGACCGGGCTACCAATTCCGTGGGACCGGGCGTTGCCGCGGCCGTCGCGAACTCGACGCGCATTAACCCGACGCTAACAAAGGCCCTGGCTCGTTGTGAGCCACTTACTGCGCGAGCTTATGCTGGCGTGACTTGGACGCTTGCCCCACCGAGCTGCTCAACAGGTTGATTCCGTGATCGGCGAAGTACAACGAGGTGGCGGGGAGAAAGGTCAAGACGAGGAACACGGTCAGGGCGAGCGCGACCCGTCGCAACCGGACGCTCGTGCTGAGCGCGGCCAGCGGCAGGAGCCACACGACGTACCACGGCACCAGCCAGGCCAGACTCGCGATCAGCGCGAACGTGCACCAGCCCGCGCTGGTCAGCCAGTCGCGGCGGCGGTACACCTCGTAGACGACCACGACGACGACCGCGAAGCTCGCGAGGTGCAGTAAGCCGGGGGTCCCGCCGCCGATCCCGATCAACAGCCCGAACAGATTCGGGAAGCTGAAGTCGGTCAGCAACGAGCTCTGATCGGACAGGTTCGGGATCGAGAGCCCGAACAGCGCCAGGCTGAGCGCGACCAGCGGCACCGCAGCCAGTGCGGCTCCGACCAGGATCTGCCGCTTGCGGTTCATCGGGCGAGCGGCCATGAGCAGGAACGGCAGCAACAGCACCGCCGTGAACTTGACTGCGACGGCGACCATCAGCGACGCACCGGCCCAGCGATCGCGCCGGGCCAGCAACAGCGCGATCGCCGCCATCGAGGGCACGAGCATGAAGAAGTCGTTGTGGAAGCCCCCGACCTCGTAGATCAGGTAGATCGGATTGGCGGCGACGAACAGGACCGCGAAGCGCGGGTCGCGGCCGAGCCGCTTGGCGCAGTACCACACCAACCCCAGGAAGCCCAGGCTCAGCAGCACGGTCACGACCTTCAGCGTCCAGTAGGCGACCGGCAGCGACGTGAACGACACCAGGTAGGTGAGGGCGGTGAACAGCGGGCCGTAGGGACTGCTCAGGTTGTGCCAGCTCGTGAACCCGAACACCGGATCGCGGAGCTCCCCCCTGATCACATGGGTGTACGGGTTGAGGTGGTGCAGACCGCCCAGGCGCGCGTAGCCGATGTAGTTGAACAGGTCGCTGAGCTGCAACGGCGGGCTCAGCAACAGGATCGCGTGCAGCGCGAGGATGCAGATCACGATCGCGCGCATTGACAGCGTCCGTGCCGCCGCCAGCGCGACGATATATGCGGCCAGCATCACCACCAACAGCCCGCTGAACACCAGGCTGAGCGCGGTGCCGTTCGTGATCAGCCGCCCGAACAGATTGTCCAGCGGGCCCGATTCCCACGCCGGGAACATCTGGGAGCTGCGCGGCACCAGCACCGATGGGCCGGCGGTGGCAAACACGACCACCACGAGCGTCCCCAGGATCAACGTCGTCAGCGCGACGCGCCCGGCCACCGGTCCCACCGCCACCCGAGGCCGTGGCAGCACCGCGCGGAAACCCAGCGGCCGCAGACGCGAAAGCGCGACTGTCCCCTCCGCCTGCCCGGCCACCGGAGACGGGCCGACCGAAGCATTGCCGACCGACGCCGCGGCCAATGCGACCGGTGTCTCGCCTGGGCCTGAATCCTGTCGCATCAGATCAAAATAGTGCCTGGCGCGCGGTTGACATGCCGTCGGCGCGAAGGTTGGGATCTGGTTAAGCCGTCGTTCCCGGAGCGCATGCCTGACTCCTGGAGCACGAAGCAGTACGGCGCCGAGCCGTCGCCGGAGGGAAATGTCACCGGACGCCGGGTGCTCAGGTAGCCTGCCCCGCGTGAGCGTCGGCAGCCTGGCTCGCGACGTACGCCGGCCGGTCGGGGGCGCGGCCGATGCCCGCGCGCGGGTGCTCGAAAACCCGGCGGTCGCGGCCGTGGTGGCGCTCACCGTCCTGGCCGCAGTCCTGCGCTTCTACCGCCTCGGACACCAGGGGTTCTGGTTCGACGAGGCCAACACTGCGGCGGACGTTCACCTCTCACCGGGGGCCATGCTGGGGCTGCTTCCCCGTAACGAAACCACTCCCCCGCTCTTCTACTGCATCGCCTGGGTGTGGGCACGCGTGTTCGGCTTCGGCGAGGTCGGGCTGCGCTCGCTCTCGGCACTGGCCGGCGTGGCGACCGTACCGCTGGCCTACGCCCTGGGCATCAAGCTGATCTCCCGCCGTGCCGGCGTGACCGCCGCAGCACTGACGGCGTGCAACCCGTTCCTGATCTGGTACTCGCAGGAGTTCCGTCCTTACGAACTGCTCGTCCTGCTCAGCGGTGCCTCACTGCTCGCCTTCCTGTACGCGAAGGACGATCCGACCCGCGGCCGGCTCGTCGCCTGGGTGATCGCCGCCGGTCTGGCGCTCGCCGCTCACTACTACGCCCTGCTGGTGGTGGTGCCCGAGGCCCTGTGGCTGATCGCGGTTCACCGGCGTCGACGCTCGGTGGTGATCGCGTTCGCCATCGTCGGGCTGTGCGGGCTCGCCCTACTACCGCTGGCGGTCAGCCAGAACCACACCGGAAACGCCAGCTGGATCGCCCCGATCCCGCTCGGCCCGCGTCTGGGCCAGATCTTCCCGCAGTTCCTGATCGGCTTTCAGGCGCCGGCTCAGGAAGTGCTGGAGCGCGTGGCCGATGTGATCGTGATCATCGCCCTGGTGCTGCTGGCGGCGCGCTCGGACCCGCTCGAGCGCCGCGGCGCGCTCACTGCCGGTGCGTTTGCCGCGTCCGGGCTGGCCATCAACCTCGTGCTGGTGGCTGTCGGCATCGACGACCTGATCACCCGCAACGTGCTCGCGCTGTGGTTGCCGGCCGCGCTGCTGGTAGCCGGTGGTCTCGGCGCACGGCGAGCGGGCCTGGTGGGGATCCTGGCCACCGTGGTGCTGTGTGTCATCGGGATCGTCGCCACGGTCGGCGTGGCGCTCGATCGCAACTTCCAGCGCCCCGATTGGCGGGCGGTGGCCAGTGTGCTCGGGGACCGCCCAGCGCCGGGTGTCGGTGCGCGGATGATCCTCGTCCAGCACTACCGTGACCTGCTCCCGCTGTCGCTCTACGTCCACGGGCTGGGGAAATTCGACCGAGGTACCGAGGCGGCGCGGGTGAGCGAGTTCGACGTGGTCTCGATCCGGGCTCCCCGCGTGGCCCTGTGCTGGTGGGGTGCCGCGTGCAATCTCACCGGTTCGACGATGCAGAGGACATATGCGATTCCCGGCTTTCACGTGCTCTGGCGCCGCCGGGCGCTTCAGTTCACGATCATGCGCCTGGTCTCGCCCACGCCGGTGCTGGTCACGCGACGGACGGTCTCCAGAGCGCTCACGACGACGACCCTGCGCCGCGACGAACTGCTCGTCCAGCGCTAGCGCCGGCGCCCGATCGGGCCGCCTGGGTCCGCCGGCCGTCGGGATCTGACCTCAGCGCTGTGGTCAGCTGCTCCAGTTCGACCGCGTTGAGGCGGCGATACGCCCCCGGGCGCAGGTCGCCGAGTTCCAGTGGCCCGAACCTGATCCGTTGCAGCCGCCTGACCCGATGGCCGACCTGCTCGCACATGCGCTTGATCTGACGCTTTCGCCCTTCGCGGATCGTCAGCTCGAGCGTATCGGCCGCCACCCGTCGCACCTGCGCCGGAGCGGTGCGGCCGTCCTCGAGCTCCACCCCGTCGCGCAGCGCCGCCAGCGCCGTCTCGGCCACCGGCGACCGGGCCAGCACGACCCGATAGGTCTTGGGGACCTCGAAGCGAGGATGGGTCATGCGCTGGGCGAGCTCACCGTCGTTGGTGAGCAGGATCAGTCCGGTGGTGTCGATGTCGAGACGTCCGACGGGATACAGGCGCAGATGGGACGGAACCAGCGACACGACGGTCGGACGGCCCTGGGGATCGCGAGCGGTGCTGACCACCCCCGCCGGCTTGTTGACGGCGTACACCACTCGCACCGTCTCGCTGTGCACCGGGGCGCCGTCAACCCGCACGACGTCGTCGGGGCCGACATCGCAGGCCGGATCGGTGACCAGGGTCGCGCCGACGGTCACCCGTCCCGCGCGCACGATTTCCTCCGCGGCGCGGCGCGAGGCGATCCCGGCGGAGGCGAGGAACTTCGCGAGTCGCATGCGATGTCACCATAGACAGCGTGGATCTCAATCTGCTCGCGCGCACGCTCGAAGCACTCGACGAGCCGGCCTACCGCAACCGCCAGATCTGGCGCTGGGCGGCGCGGGGCGCCGCTGACTTTGCCGCGATGACCGACCTGCCCCGGGGGCTGCGCGTGGCGCTGGCGCACGCGGTCCCGTTCTCCACCCTGAGCGCCCAGGACGAGGCCTACGCCCGTGATGGCACGATCAAAACTCTGTTTTGCACCCACGACGGCCGTCCCGTGGAAGCGGTGCTGATGCGCTATCGCGACGGTCGTCGCTCGCTCTGCCTGTCCTCGCAATCGGGCTGCCCGCTGACCTGCACGTTCTGCGCCACCGGGCAGATGCGCTTCGGACGCAACCTGACCAGCTCGGAGATCCTTGATCAGGCGCTTCACTTCCGTCGCACCAGCGCTGTCGATCACGCCGTGTTCATGGGGATGGGGGAGCCGATGATGAACCTCGACAGCGTGCTCGGGGCCTGTCGGTGCCTGCCCGATCTCGGGATCACCCACCGACGCACGGCGATCTCGACCGTGGGCTGGATCCCGGGTATCGAGCGCTTGGCCGCCGACCCGATGCCGATCCGGCTCGCCCTGTCGATCCACGCTGCCGAGGCGACGCTGCGCTCGGATCTGATGCCGGTCAACGACCGCTATCCGCTCGCCGACGTCCTCGCCGCTTGCCGCGCCTATCACGAGCGCAAGCGACGCCGAGTGTTCGTCGAGTACGTGATGTTGGCGGGCATCAACGACTCCCATGTCCAAGCGGTGCAACTCGCGGAGGTCCTCGATCCCCGCATCTTCAAGGTCAACCTGATCCCCTACAACCCGACCGGATCTTATCTGCGCGGCTCCAGCCCGAAAGCGATCGAGGCGTTCAAGACCGAGCTCGAGCGCCGCGGCGTCGGCGCCACCGTGCGGCTGACCCGGGGACGCGACATCGCGGCGGCGTGCGGCCAGCTGGCCGCTCGCGTCTGAGCGCTCGCCGGGACCGGATGCCCAGCGCGGCCGCCCGCCGGGCCCTGCCTCCAGATCCACCCGCCGGGCAGGCGCGCCTGACGGCCCAGCTGCTCGCGGGTCCCGCCGCGCACGATCCGGTGAGCGTCGCGCAGCGCCTGCTGGCCATCCAGGGCCAGGACCCCCGGGGCGCTCGGCTGGCCATCCGCGCCCGGACCAGCGGCGTGAGCGCTGCCGACGTCGATCGTGCGCTGAGCGAGGAGCGCACACTGCTCATCACCTGGCTCAATCGCGGCACGCTGCACCTGGTGGCCAGTCAGGACTATGCGTGGCTTCACGCCTTGACCGCGCCGACGCTGTTGACCGGCAACGCCAGGCGCCTGGCCCAGGAGGGGGTGACGCCGGCCGCCGGCGATCGGGGCACGGAGGTGATCGAGCGCTCGCTGGCCCGGGAGGGTCCGCTCACCCGCAGCCAGCTTCGCGAACGCCTCTCCCAGGCGGGGGTGCGAACCGAAGGACAGGCGCTCGGCCACCTGCTGATGCTGGCCTGCCTGCGCGGACTCGCCGTCCGCGGGCCGATGGTCGGGCGCCAGCATGCCTACGCGCTCGTGCGCGATTGGCTGGGGGCAACGAAGCCGGTGCCGCGCGACCGTGCCCTGGCCGAGCTGGCCCGCCGCTATCTCGCCGGCCACGGGCCGGCCGATGATCGGGACCTGGCCAAGTGGGCGGGCCTACCGCTGCGTGACGCTCGCTCGGCGCTGGCCGCGATCGCCTCCGAGCTGATCACGCGTGGCGATGGGCTGCTTGACCTCGCGAGCCGTCCCCGAGTCGCAGCCGTGCCACCGCCGCGCCTACTCGGCGCCTTCGAACCGGTCCTGCTCGGCTGGTGCTCGCGCGAGCCGCTGCTCGGAGCCGACGCGCCGCTGATCGTCACCGGCGGCTGGTTCCGCCCGTTCGCACTCGTCGCCGGTCGCGCGGCCGCCGTCTGGAGTCTGTCCGACGGCGAGGTGGTGATCCGGCCGCTGCGCAGCCTTTCCGACCGGGAAGCCGTGGCACTGCGCGAGGACGCGCAGCTGGTGACGCGCTTCCTGGCCGACCGCTGAGACGACGCCTGGCCGGCCGCCGCGGACGATTCGCGTCCGACCGCCGAGCATCATTCATGCGGTGGCGCGGTTCCAGACCAAGGTCACCGTCGCTGCTGCCGGCAGCGTGTACTGCGACCACAACCGATGCCAGCGCACGCCAAAGCGCACCGGCGCCGCGGAGTTGTTGTACGCCATCAGCACGATGCTCCCGTCCGGATTCCTGAATGCCACGTCGTCCAGTCCGGGTGTGACGAAGTTCACTCCCTGTCGCCTATAGGTGTAGGAGACGAAGTGTGGGGAGTCGATCCGCCGCGCGCCCTGCGCCACGAACGCGCTGGCCTGCCCAAGCTGGAAGTAGCTTCGGGTGGGTGACACCGTGCCTGTGCTCTCGTTGATCGTGACCAGGCCGACGCAGGACCGGCAGCCGGTGTTGGGCGCCTGCACCGGTCCGCCTTGGGGATCGAGGGCCAGGTTCCACAGCGCAACCGTGCTCGCCCAATTGCGCATGCTGGCGATGACGATCTCGGAGGTCGGGATCGGCGTGATCCCGGGCGAGCACTCATCCACGATCTGATCCAGTCTGGGCGCGAGCACGCGCACCGCGTTCATCACGTACGGGCTGCCGAAATAGCAGTGCCAGGCGATTCCGGTTAGCGCGCTCGCGGCCGGACCGGTGGCGGTGGCGCTGGCATAGGCCTCGGCGTGCGGGGACCAGCCGTAGTCGTCGCCGTAGATCTCGGGGTGCAGGCCAGCTTTCTGCAGCGCCGGTCGCAGGTCCCCGACGATCCAGCTCGCTTCACTGCGAGCCGATAGGTTGAGGCCCGGGTACGCGGTGGGGTTGGTCGGTTCGTTCGCAGGCGTGATCGCGGCAATCGGGACGCGCGCGCGAGCGTAGGACTGGATGAACTTGACGAAGTACTGTGCCCACGGCCGATACGCCGAGGCCCGCAACGTTCCGGCATCGTTGACGTTGTCGAGTGACTGGTTGCCCTTCATCCACGCCGGTGGCGTCCATGGGTTGGCCAGAATCCGGGTCTGGGGATTGATCGCCCGCGCCTGGCGCAGGGAGGGCAGGATATAGGCCTCGTCGTGCTCGATCGAGAAGTGGGTCAGTCGAGGGTCTGAGTGGCCCGCGGGGACGTCGTCGTAGGTATAGGGCTTGCCATTGACGGTGAAATCCGACGCTCCCATCGGCACCCGCAGGAAATTCAAATGCAGTCCACCGGGACCGAACAGTTCGTGCATGACCGTGTCGCGGGTGGCGCTGGGAATCTCGCGCTCGATCAGCCATGCCGAGGTGTCGGTCATGCCCGCGCCGAAGCCGCCCACAGACTGGAAGCGGACGCGGTCGTCGATGTCGATGATCGGGACACCGGACACCGGTGAGGTGGCGAAATGGAGGTCCGGAAGGCGGGTCAGCTGCTGCGAGAGGTCGGCGCTGGTCTGCACCACCTCAACGTCGTTCGCATCGGCGCTCTGGGCCACGGCCGCGCTCGGCGCACCTGCGAACATCAGCAGGCCCGCGGCGCCGCGCGAAATCAGCCTCCGACACCGCCGCGTCCGACGCCGCCCGTTCACGCGCCCGCGCGGGCCTCCCCAGCTCGAAGCAGCCGTTCGCGCAACTCTTCCGCCACCTCGGGCGAAGGATCGAAGCTGCTGACCTCGGGCAGTTCGTTGATCGAGTTGAGCCCGAACAGGGCCAGGAACAGGTCGGTGGTGCGGTACAGAACGGCGCCGAACTGGGAGCGCCCGGCCTCTTGGAGCATCCCCCGCTCGAGCAGCGTCGTCGTGGCGGACTCGGCGCTCACGCCGCGGATCCTCGCGATCTCGGGCCGCGAGACCGGCTGCAGATAGGCCACGATCGCCAGCGTCTCGGCTTGCGCGGGGGTCAGCGGCGGCGTCCGCGGCCGGGCCAGCAGTCGCCGGGCCGCGGGCTCGGCGTCGGGGTGCGTGCTGAGCGTGAAGCCGCCTCCGACCTGGCGGACCACGAGTCCCCGGCGCTCGAACTCATAGTGCTCGCGCAACCGCTCCAGCGCCGAGACCACCTCATCGGGCTCAGCGCCGGTGGCATCCCCGAGCGCCTCGGGCTCGACCGGCTCGGGGCTCAGGAACAGCAGCGCCTCAATCACCCGATCAAGCTCGGCGGTCATCGGATCGGCCCGGCCCGGCTCACGCGGTCAGCCTGCCCCGGGCGATCGACGGCTCGATCGTGATGGGTGAGAATGGCTCGTCCTGGGTCCAGGTGAGCTCACCCTGCTTGTAGAGCTCGAGCAGCGCGTACAGCGTGACCGCGATCGTGACTCGGTCGGCCCGGGAGACGGCATCGTCGAAGCTGAAGCGCCCGCGGCGCAGCAGTGCGCGCAGATGCGCCAGTCGCTCGGCCACCGTCACCGTCGGAACGGTGATATGGCGCAGGTCGACCGGCTCGGGGATCCGCAGCAGACCGCTGACCGCCGCGGCCAGCGATCCCGGGTCGTAGACCGCCACGGCCTCCGGCAGCGAGGCTCGGCGCAGCGAGGCCGGTAGCGGAGCGACCCGGAACCGATAGCCCTCCTGCGCTTCGAGTGTTCGTCGCAGGTGGCTGGCGGCGGCGTGATATCGGTGCGCGTCGAGCAGGCGGGCCAGCAGCTCCTCCGCCGCCTCGCCGGGATCGAGATCGATCTCCTCGATCTCCTCGCCGGGGAGCAGCAGCCGCGACTTCAGCTCCAGCAACGCCGCGATCAGCACCAGAAACTCGGTGGCGGCCTCCAGGTCGAGCTCGCCCCGCCGTTCCAGGTGGTCGATGTAGGCGATCACGATGTCGGCCAGGTCAACCTCGCGCAGATCGACCTCCTCGCGCAGGATCAGCGTCAGCAGCAGGTCGAACGGACCCGCGAAAACGTCGAGGTCGAGCTCGAGGTCCATGACCCGCAGCGATGACGTGGGCAGCGAAGCGACGCGGCCCACTCTAACCGTGCGGCCGGACCGGTCCGACGCCCATCGCCTCACGCACGTCGAGGACCGTCTCGGCGGCGATGGCCCGCGCCTTCTCAGCGCCGTCGGCGAGGATCCGCTCCAGCGCCCCCTCGTCGCCTCGCAGCTGCTGGTAGCGCTCGCGCACCGGCTCGAGATAGGCCACCACGGCTTCGGCCACCGCGGACTTCAGCGCGCCGTAGCCCGACCCGTCGAACTCGCGCTCAATCTCCTGCGGCGCGGAGCCGCGCACGGCGGCCAGGATCTCGATCAGGTTCGAGATGCCCGGCTTGTCGGGCCCGCGCACCACCTCGCTGCCCGAGTCGGTGACCGCCGAGCGGAGCTTCTTGACCACCGCGTCGGGCTCATCGAGCAGGTACACCGTTCCTGGCACGCTCCCGCCCGAGGTGGACATCTTGCGATCCGGGAATTGCAGGTCCATGATCCGCGCGCCAACCTTCGGGATGCGGTGCGCCGGCACGACCAGCGTCGGGCCGAAACGCGCGTTGAACCGCTCGGCGACGTCCCGCATCAGCTCGATGTGCTGACGCTGGTCCTCGCCGACCGGCACGTCATGGGCTCGGTAGGCGAGCACGTCAGCGGCCTGGAGCACCGGATAGGCGAACAGGCCAGCCGAGACGAGCTCGCGCTGAGCACCGGACTTCTCCTTGAACTGGTGCATTCGGTTCAGATCGCCGAACGCCGTGACGCTCGAGAGCAGCCAGCACAGCTCGGTGTGCTCATGCACATCGCTCTGGCGGAAGAAGACGCATCGCTCGGGATCCAGTCCCGCCGCCAGCAGCGTGGCGGCGGTGTCATACACCGACTCCCTCAGCGCCGGCGGCTCGTAGGGGACAGTGATCGCGTGCAGGTCGACGATGCAATAGATCGCCTCGCCGCGATCCTGACCGGCCACGTACTGCGTGATCGCACCGATGTAGTTACCGAGGTGCTTGCGCCCGGTCGGCTGAATGCCCGAGAAGATTCGCATGTGGTCCCAAGGCTACTTTGCTGATTCAGCCGCGGTCCCGCCCCTGCCTCACGATTAGCAAAGTAGCCCGGCTACCTTTGCCAGCCCGCCGCCAGCCTGGCCCCGCGACGCCTCGAACGAGCCGGTTACTTTGCCAGCACGCCTGCGGTCTGACCCGGCGGGTTTGGGGCCGGGTGGTGCTTGGCCTGCTGGCTCGCCAGCCACCAGGCGGCGATGACGCCGGCGATCGCGCCGCACACGTGACCCTGCCAGGACACCTGCTGGTGGGGCACCAGGCTGGCCAGCAGCGCCCCGCCCCACACCACTCCGACCACCACGCCGGTCATCAACTCGAGCACGCTGCGGTCAAACACGCCCCGGGTGAGCAGGTAGGTGGCGTAGCCGAACACGACCCCGCTGGCACCGACCGTGACGATGGGCTGGCCCGTCGCGGCGTGGGCCGGCGAGACCAGCCACGTGCCCAGACCCCCGATCACGATCACGATCAGTGTCACCAGGGCCAGCCGTCCGGCCCCGCGCAACGCGATGATCACGCCCATGAACACGAACGGAATCGTGTTGCCGATCAGATGCGCGAAGCTCACGTGCAGGAACGGGGCGGTGAAGATGCCCCACAGATGATCGACATTGCGGGGATAGATCCCGTCGCTGTCCAGGCGATTGCTGTCCAGCGTGTTGATCACCTCGATCAGCCACATCAGGGCCACGATCCCCGCCAGCAGCGTGAGGCCCTCGCGCGTTTCGCGCTTGACTGTCGGCGCATGCGTGCTCATGGGCACAGGATGGCAGGTCGCCAAACTCGGCCGGGTCAGTTGCCGGCGAGTGTCTCGAACGCGACCGCGAGCGCGACCTGAGCGCGTTCGCCCAGCGCCTGTCGGAGCACGAACTCCTCCGGCGTGTGGGCCCCCCCGCCGCGGGGGCCCAGGCCGTCCATGGTCATCGGGATCACACTGGCGAAGTGGCTGGCGTCGCTGGCACCGCCGCGGGGCACGCCGACGATCGGGCGTCCGAGCCGGGCGCTGGCCCGCTCCAGCAGCGGCGCGGTGACTGCGCGCGAATCCATTCCCGGCCACCGGCGTTCCATGCTCGCCTGCAGCGTCACGCCGTCGCGCTCGGGCGCCACCGACGCCATCACCGGCTCGAACGCCTCCAGCGAAGTGGCGCGGAGGTCAAAGATCAGTTCGCCGGCGGCCGGAACCACGTTGAACGCGTCTCCGGAGCGCAGCACCGTGGGCACCACGCTCAGTTGCTCCGGACCGCTGGGGTCGTGGTGCTGGGCGACGGAGTCTGCGGTCCGCGCGAGCGCGAGCAGCGCGTTGCGCCCCTTGTCCGGCGCGCTCCCAGAGTGCGACGCGCGGCCCGTCGCCGTCACGCGCAGCGTCCCGGCCGCCTTGCGGCGGACCACCACTCCCTCCTCGCCTGATTGCGTGTGCTCGCCCGCCTCGAAGCACAGGCAGGCGTCGTAGCCCACGAGCCGCTGGACGTGCAGGAAATCGTCGCTGCGCCACTCCTCGTCGGTGACCAGCAGCACGGCCAGCTCAGCAAACCATTCGGGTCGCGCCGCGAGCGCCCGGGCCACTCCGAGCGCCAGCACCACGCCGCCCTTCATATCCGCCGTACCGGGTCCGTACAGCCGCTCGCCGTCCCGACGCAGCGGCGCGTGCGCCGCGTGGCCGATCACCGTATCGATATGTCCGAGCAGCAGCATCCTCCGGCGGCCGCGACCCGGGATCCTGGCCAGCAGATCGGGCGCGCTGCCGCGGGTCGAGCACGGCACCCGTTCGGCCTCAGCTCCGGGGGGCAGCAATCCGGTGCACACGGCCAGTGCCTGCTCTGCCCCGTCGAGGTCTCCCGATGGCGACGATATCCCGACCAGTGCCTCCAGCTCTGGTTCGGCGCGAGCCGCGATCTCGGCCGCGCCGGTGGCGATCAGGCTGTCCATGGCTCAGCTCACCCCGATATCGTCGCCGCGTCCCGGCCGCCGCCGGTGGCGTCCGTGTGACGGCTCGACAGCGCTGCGAACACGTCCTCCGGCGACAGTTGTCCTGGCGCCGCGCGCTCTCGGGCCAGCCGACCGGCAAGCTGGCAGAGCGTGTCGTTGACCGGAGTGGAGACCTCGTGCAGGCGGCCGAGCAGCGAGATCTCGCCGTTCAGGTAGTCGGTCTCGATCGCCTGCGTGCCCCGCGCGAGGCTCTGCCAGCTCGAGGATCCGGCACGCTCCTGCCCGTCAATCCCCCGTACCTGCATCCGCTCCCAGCGGCCGCGGACGTTCTCGACCTCCTCGGCCACGAACGGGATCCCCGCCGCCCGCAGGACGGCGCGGCCCTCGTCGCGGGCGAGCGCGACGAGCTCCTCGCTGCGAGGTCCGGGGACGCACAGAGCGTGGACGGCGTTACCCAGGTTGAGCAGCAACTTGGCGTATTTGAGGCGCATCACGTCGGAGCGGGCACTGGAGCTGAAGCCGGCGCCGGCCAGCGCGCCGGCGATCGCCTGGCCGCGCTCGTCGTTGCCGCTGGGATAGCGGCCGACGTCGATGATCCCGGTGAGCGCCGCTCCG
>Ga0302324_100005149_pt1 | contig 28670 bp, 20 predicted proteins | sample Palsa_T0_1_FD_201949 | JGI IMG/M metagenome (GOLD analysis project Ga0302324, IMG submission 201949) | Peat permafrost microbial communities from Stordalen Mire near Abisko, Sweden - Palsa_T0_1 | ecosystem: Environmental > Terrestrial > Soil > Palsa > Peat permafrost | place: Sweden: Abisko...
GCGTGCTGACGGTCACACCGAGCATTTTCTATCAGAACGATCAGAAGCACGATGTGTCGACCTATTGGCCCGCCTATTCCGACCCCTCGGCAGGCCGCTTCAACGATGCCAACCCCGACCGCACGCCGGTGCCTGACCGGTTCTATTTGCCGGCATTGAAGATCGAGGCGGATCTGGGCGCTACCAAGCTGGTATCCAACACCTCGTACTACAACCGTAACGAGCTGACTGGCTACGAGGGCACGGTCTACAACTTGAGCTATTACCAGCAGGCTGATGTGCTGGGCTTCCCACTTGTGAACCCGGCGGAGTACCCGCTGATCGACACCTCCGGGGTTCATCTGCCTGCCGGGCTGACCAACTACCGCTCGCCGGCCACGATTCAGAACCAGCAGAGCAGCGTGACCCAGGAAGTACGCCTGCAATCCAACGACCCTGCAAGCCGATTGACCTGGACGGCCGGCTTGTTCTGGCAGACCAGCCGCGAAGTCAGCATCGAGCAGATCTACGATCCGATGGCCAATGCGCTGCTTGAGAACCTTTACGGCCTGAGCGTCGAGCAAATCTTCACTGACATCAATGGTAATCCCGTGCCGTTGCTGCCGAACGGCGATGACTACTACAACGCCAATACCACTCACGACCATCAGTTTGCCGGGTTCGGCGAAGCCACTTACGCCTTCACCGATCAGTGGAAGCTCACCCTTGGCGGCCGCATCGCCCGGACTTCCTTCGACATCGTGCATTTTACCGATGGCCCGGAGAATTACGGCACCACCGGACCGGCGAGCGCATTCCAGAGCGAGACGCCCTTTACCCCTAAGGCCGGCGTGAGCTACACGCCCAACAGCGACAATCTCTTCTATGCCACCTACGCCAAGGGCTTCCGGGTCGGCGGCGCCAATCCACCGCTGCCGCCCTATTGCTCGGCGGGACTGATGGCAGAGGGCTATCCGAGCGGACAGGCACCGGGAACCTACAAATCCGACTCCACGCAGAGCTACGAAATCGGCGCCAAGGACAACTTCAATAACGTGGTCAAGCTGGCCTCGAGCATTTACTACATCCGCTGGAACAGCATCCAGCAGAATGTCTATGTCGCGGGCGGCTGCGGGCTGCAGTTCACGGACAATCTCGGCACGGCGGTATCCAAGGGTTTCGATCTGCAAGCCGACGCCGCACTGGGCCCGGTCGGGCTCGAGGCCGCCCTGGGCTATAACAGCGCGCGCTACGTGGCCACGTCCAAGGGCGATCTGGCCATCGACGGCGACGCGATTTCCGGGCAGTCCGCGATCAACGGCAGTCCCGGCACGAATGCGCCGTGGAATGTGACCCTGGGCGCGCAGTACAACCTGGTGCTCGGCACGCACAAGAGCTTCGCGCGCTTGGACTATGAATTCGAGAGCCGCAATCCGTGGATGGCCGCCATACAGGACCCGCGCTCGACCCAGTACTCCCTGTTCCCGACCCCGATTTCGCCCACATTGCCGTCGACCACATTCGTGCAGTTCCGGGCCGGCACCACATTCGGTGGCTGGGAGACCTCGTTCTTTATCGATAACCTGCTCAATTCACAGACCACGACCAACTACGAGCGCAGTTTCATCGACTCCGGCAATCCCGTTTATCCGCCGCCAGGCCCACAGTACAACTATTACACGTTCAGGCCGCGCACCTTCGGCATCACGGCCACGCTGCACATGTAGGCCGGCGCGGCGCTCAAGCCAGCGGCAGCTGGTGCGGGCGCACCAGCATGTGCCAATCCTGGTGCTCTTCCAGGATCAGCGCGATGGCGGCTTCAATCGAGGCCTTGAGCGTGGCGACATCGGACAGCACGCCGTCGGCGGCGAGCGTCGACTGAATGCGGTCGATCGCCCCTTGCAGATCCACCACCAGTCTCTGCGAAGTGGCGCCGAGCCTATAGGCTTCCGATTGTGCGAGCGCGCCATGCAGTGAGGCGCCCAGCGCCGGGAAGAAGGTCGTGATCAGCGACAGCCAAAGTGTATGGACCATAAGGTGAATCAGCGCTGCGAGGGCCGTCAGACCGAACAGCCAGCTGCTGAGCCCATGGACCCGATGCAGCAACGCATGTTGTTTGATCGCAATGCTCTGGTGGTAATGCTTCTGTCCGGCCAGAATGTCGATGGTCCACTGCGCATAGCTGGAACTGAACCCGGGGTTGGTCCATGCCTGCTCGAGCAGTGTGCGTGCCAGCGCCTCGTTGCGCGCGCACAGCATGGCGACATCGTCGGCGCCGCGCAGGTGCTGGCCCGGATCCAACACCCGCAGATACCAGTTGGGTTCGGACTGCGGTGAGGTGAAGTCCAGCAGCGGCGCGAGCAGTGGCAGATACCAGGTCAGTTCCGCGGTGGTGCGCGCGCGCAACCATTGACCCTGCCAGTCATGCCGGAATCCGAGCCAATAGATTGCGCTCACGGTGCCGATGATGGCGACCTCGCCAACGGCCCAAAGACCGGAATAGGGATGCAGCGCATGACTGCTGCTGTCCCAGCCCAGCGCCAGCGGCATGACCGCGAATAGCACGGCCAGCGCGCTGAGCAGGTAGATCGCCCAAAAGCCGCTGCGGTAGCGATGCCCGAAGTGGATGGCGCGAGCATCGAAGCGCTGATGCGCCGCGGCGATGGCCTCGATCAGCTGCAGCAACTGCGGTGGCGGCCGTGGTGGCGGGGGCCGCGCAGGCATGCGCAGGCGCGTACCCAGCAGCAGCAGTTTTTGGATGGTCTGATGCAGAGCCATGCGCGGCTCAGTCTACGATTTCGTAGGTGGTGGCGAATATGGCGTCGCTGACCACGCCCAGGCTGCCGTCGCCGTAATCCACCAGCCAGTCCCCGGCATGCCCGCTCAGCCGCGACTGCCCATCCGCCAGCAGCACGTTGAAAGGCTCGCTCATGCGCACGGCCAGGATGCGATTACGCAGGCTCACATAGGTTCCGGGCTCACCCTCGCGCGTGGGTGGGGTAGCCCGGTACTTGTCGCCAAAGTGCGCGCGCGAGACGCGCCATCGCTCGCCGGCAATGCCGGTCACTATGGCATCCCCGGGCTTGGCGTGAACGATTCCCTCCGGGGTCTGTATGGTGCAGGCGGCCGGGGTGAACACAACGTGGATCTCGCGTGCGAGCTTGCGCGCGGCCACGTGTCGCGGATCATCGGCGATCGAGCTCGAGTAGCCTCGCTGTCCGCTCGAGCGGAATAGTGGTAATTCGGCCGGGCTCACCCGGCGCCCCGGATCGATCGCGCGCGCGTAATCGACGCGCTGGAACCGCGCTGCGCCTCGCGAATGCGTTCGCGCCATTGACGCACGTCGTGCAGCGCTCGCAGGTTTGCGGGCGCGGCATCCAGCAGCGCCGAAGCTTCCCGCAACAATGCCGCGCTCTGGGTCTTGTCGGTAAGCGCCTGCGCAAACAGCGCGCTGGCCAGTTCCACCGGCTGCCATCGATCGCCGTGGTTCTTGGCCGCAAGCGCGCGATGGAATTTGACTACCGGACCGATCACTTGGGCGGCCTCCTCGAAGTTGTGATACCGGCCGCCTCGAGACCGGCTTTAATCTGCTGCACGGCCGCCAGGTCTTCGCGCGCGTAGCTGATGAAGACGGCGTTGCCCGGCATCTCGCGCGAGGGCGGCAGGAGACGCGCGGCACCGCCGATCGGGGCGGCAGTGGCGGCGGGCTTGCGGCGCGCCTGCCAACGCCGATGCAGCTCGTCGACGAACCGTTCCGCGCCCATGTATATGCGCGTGCGCACACTGACCTGCTGCAGGAACGCCATGAGCCGGTCATCCTGTCCGGTGTGATCGTCCGCCATGACTTCGCCGACGTCGCGCGGATCGGACAGACGCTGGCGTTTCGCCATGCGCAGGAACAGTCGCGCCAGCCAGTTGGTGAAGTTGCTACCGATGAACAGCAGGTGACTGTGTTCGAGTTCGTGGAACAGTTTCTCCGGTGCCAGATGTTCATTCTGCAGGGCGCAGATGAACTCGAGCAGATCCTCATCGGAGAGCACATAGGTCGGCGAGGCCGAGACGCGGCCGAACAGATGGTAGACCACAGGCCGCGTCAATCGATCCCGTTCCGAAGGCAGATCGGCGACACGATTGGGCGCGTAGGACAGTACATCGGTCGATGCGGCGCCGCCGAAACGCTCCAGATTGATCGCGCCCTCGAGCAGCGCATCGAAGGTGGTGGAAACGTACAGGTCGAAGTCGGTGATGGCCGCCAGATGACGCAGCGCCTGAGGCGGCTCGAATTGCGCCTCCTTGAGCAGGCTGCGCACGCGCACATAAGCCTCTTCGCGCCGGCCGCGCGCGGCCAGAAACCAGCAGATCACATCGTTGAGCGTATAGGCCGGCGGCAATTCGGCCGTGTCGACGTTGAGGCGGGCCGCCAGTTTCTCCGCGAGCCAATCGTACAGCAGTCGCGGACCGCGTTCGGTCGAGACCTGCAGCAGTTCGGGTCCGACAATTGGGATGACCCGGCGTTCCTCGATGAAACTGAGCAGATCGTCCCAGGCGTCATCGTCGAGCGTGCTGATCGGTGCCCGAACCGTCGAGGCATTATTCATAATGTGCGGTCGATTGCGGGCGCAGTGCAATTACCCGCGCGCTGATTGCACGGCACCAGGCGCAGGATGCTGCAATCTTGTTGGTTTGTCCCTTGAACCCGTCGCATTGCAGTATAGCCCGAGCGCCGGGACCGGTACAGACGCGCCTTTTTGACGAGTCCGTCAAAGTCAATCAAGATGCCCGAGCAATCTCGCCTTTGGCGCTACCGTGGCGGAGCGATGCAGTCAGGGATTTCGCAGACGGAAAGCGGACGCGAGCTGGTCGACGAGAATCGGCGTTTCTACGATGGACTTTGGTCCGGTGCTCGCCTGGTGGATCCTCAGCGCTTCAATACCTGGCCGGTGGTGCAATCCCTGCTGCACGATGGCGCACAGCGGCTCGAAGTCGCGCCGGGGTTGCGGCCGCGGCTGCCCATCGAGGGCACACAATTCGTAGACATCAGCGTTCAGGCGCTCTCCAAGCTTCGTCACCGCGGTGCGCAGGTTGCGCTCGGCGAGGTCACGTCACTGCCCTTCGGCGACGCCGTATTCGATCTGGTATGCGCGCTCGATATCATCGAGCACGTTGAGGATGAAGACGGCGCCCTATCGGAATTGTCGCGCGTTGCCAAGACAGGTGCGACCCTGCTGCTCTCCACGCCATTGCATCCTTCGTTGTGGACGCCGTTTGACGACTTCGTGGGCCACAAACGGCGCTACGAGCCGCAGCGCCTGGCGGCAAAGCTGGCGCAGCATCATCTGGCGCTCGAGCGCAGCGCCGTGTTCGGCATGGCCCCTCGTTCCTCACGCCTGCTCGATTACGGGATGTGGTGGCTGACGCATAACCCTGAGCGCGCCATGTGGTGGTACAACCACGCGATCATGCCGCTTGGCTTGTATTTCCAGAAGGCCCTGCAGCTGGCGCCGGGAATGATCGCAACCGAAGGGGTCGATGAGGTTCTGCTCGTGTGCCGCAGAGAGGCGCGGTAGTGCCACAAGCGGATATGCGGCGGCCTCCGACGGCGTCCCGACGACTCGTGCTGCTGGTTTCCGCGGCGCTGTTCATCAACTATGTCGACCGCGGCAATCTGGCAACCGCCGCGCCGCTGATTCAGGACCAGCTGCATCTGTCGGCGACACAGTTGGGAACGCTGCTGTCCGCGTTCTACTACAGCTATGTACTGGCGATGGTGCCGGTCGGCTGGCTTGCGGAGCGCTTCGGCGCTCACCGCATACTGGGTGCTGGGGTGGCGCTCTGGTCCATCTCGACGTTCCTGACCGGCTTCGCCGGCGGCTTCGTCTCGCTGCTGTTGCTGCGGCTGCTGCTCGGCCTGGGTGAGAGCGCGGGGTTTCCATGCGGTTCAAAGCTGGTTGCCGTCGCGGTCGAGCCATCGCGCATCGGCATGGCCAACGGCATGATGGCCTTTGGCTACCTCGTGGGCCCTGCGCTCGGCACCGTGATTGGCGGACTGCTTATGAGCTATGTGGGCTGGCGGCCGGTGTTCGTACTGTTCGGCGCGCTGTCGTTGCTGTGGCTGTGGCCCTGGAGTCGAGTCCGTATTGCCGAACCCACGCCGCGCGCTGCCGCTGAAGGCTCCGAGAGCCCGACATTCGTGCAGATACTTCGCGAGCGCGGCCTGTGGGGCGCATCGCTGGGTCATTTCGCCTCCAACTATAACTTCTACTTCGTCCTCGCTTGGCTGCCGTCGTACCTGGTCAAGGAGCGGGGCTTCTCCATACAGGCGATGGCCGGTGTCGCCGGCAGCGCCTACCTGATCAACGCGCTCGCCGGCCTGTTCAGCGGCTGGGCCAGCGATCGCTGGATCCGCTCCGGTCGTTCGGCCAGTGTGATCTACAAGGCGACGCAAGCGCTTAATCACCTGGCCTCAATCGCGGCCATGGCGGGTATGGCGCTGCTGCCGGTGCACGGATCGGTGGCCTGTCTGTTTGTCTATGAGATCGTGGTCGGCCTATCTTCGCCCGGGATTTATGCTATTCCGCAGATCATGGCGGGGCCGACGGCGGCGGCCCGCTGGGTCGGTGTGCAGAACATGTGCGGCAACATCGCTGGAATCCTGGCGCCCCAGATCACCGGAATCCTGATCGACGCGACCGGCAGCTACATGAGTGCATTCGCGCTCACCGGCGTCGTCAACGCGCTCGGTCTGATCGGCTGGATATGGATCCTGCCGCGAGTGGCACCGTTGCGCTGGGACTTGCTCGGGGCGATGCGCGAGGCTCATTAAATGAGTCGCCAGAACGGCTTTACTCAAACGCCTCCGCGCGCACCTCCAGTATCAGTACCTGGCGGCGCGAGCTGAATTCGCGCAGCGCTCGGCCCAGCGTTTCCAGGCTGTCGATCAGGCGGTGCGCGAAGCCGTAGGCGCGCGCGATGTCGGCGAACTCAGGCGGTTTAACATCCACGCCCTCGGGTTCGATGTCCACCGCCAGCATCGATGTCTTGATTTCGCGATAGCCGCGGTTGTTCCAGATCACAATCGCGGTCCAAGCCCCGATGTCACGCGGTACGGCCAGTTCGGCCAGCGAGAACTGAAAGCCGCCATCGCCGACCAGACACACCACCGGCCGGTCGGGCGCGCCGAGACCGGCGCCGGTCGAGGCGGGCAGGGCATAGCCCAGCGTGCCATAGCCCGTGGCGCTGTTGAACCAGGAGCCGGGCGTGGCCGCTGCAAAGCCCAGATTGCCGGCGTACACCGGCTGCGTTGAGTCGCCGACAAGGATAGCCTCCGGCATGGCATTGCGGATCGAGTCGAGAAATGCAATCTGCCGGCGCATGGGGGCACTCAGACCCTCCAGCGCCTGGGTCCGTGCGTGCCGCGCGGCGCTGGCACCGCGCTGCAACTGCGTGTCATTGATGCTGGCGATGCCGCTATCGACGGCGAGGATTTCGCGCAGCGTCTCGCGTGCGTGTCCGTGCAGTGCCAGCCAGGGATGCGCATTGCGGTCGAGCTGCGAGGCCTCGACGTCGATGCGAATCAGCTGCGGCAGCGGCGGAAAATCATCGGCCGAATACATGTCGTAGTCCGTGGGTCCGAGTTCAGTGCCTACTGCTAGCACGGTGTCGGCAGCGGCGATCATTGTGCGGACCGGCCCGAGCGAGGCGCTCATCGATACACCCAGCGGATGCTGCGGCGGCAGCAGACCGCGCGCATTGACGGTCATGACCACGGGTGCGCCGAGCTTATCGGCCAGGCGTTGAATCTCGGCCGCGGCAGCGCGCGCGCCGCCACCCGCGAGGATGACGGGCGCGCGCGCCTGCGCGAGCCGCTGCGCCGCCTCGGCGATGCCCCTTGTGGCCGCGCTCGGAATCACAGGCCGTGCGGCAGCAGGCAGCGGCAGGCCGCTGGCGTCGCTGGCCAGCAGATCGCGCGGAATCTCGAGGTAGGCGGGCCGTGGCCGTTGCCGCGTCGCGGCTGAGAACGCTCTGGCCAGCGCATCGGCAAGGGCCTCGGGTGCCTCGACCCGCTCGGCGCTGACGCTGACTTTGGCGGCCAAACCAAGCTGGTCCGGCAGTTCATGCAGAAAGCCGCGCCCGGTGCCGATCTCGCCGCGTCGATTTTCGCTGGCGATGACGACCAAAGGGATCGAGTCTGCGTAGGCCTGCGCCATCGCGGTCGCAATGTTTGTCAGACCCGGGCCGGTGATGGTGAAACAAACACCCGGCTGACCCGTAATCCGGGCGTAGCCGTCGGCCATGAAGCCCAATCCCTGCTCGTGCCGACCGGTGACGTGCCGGATACTGGACGCCGCAAGGCCTCGATAGAGTTCGAGGTTATGCACGCCCGGAATGCCGAACACATGCCGCACGCCCCGTATCTCGAGCGATTCGATGAGGTAGCCGCCAAGGGTTTTTTTCATCGTCTATCCTGTTATCGTGCGAGTATCTTACGGCCTTCACTGGTGCCTCGGATGACCCCGATTTGCACTAGAATCAAGATTCATGCCAATACTCGATGGTGCCCCCGATCGCGCAGCGGTCAGAACCACGGTCATTTTCTGTGTGCTGGCCGCCCTATGCGAAGGCATTGACCTGCAAGCCGCGGGCGTGACGGCCGCGGGTATCATTCCGGAGTTCAAGCCGAGCCCGGCACAACTGGGCAATTTCTTCAGCGCCAGTACCTTCGGCCTGTTCGTCGGTGCGCTGATCGGCGGCCGCGTCGCTGACCGCATCGGTCGCAAGAGCGTGCTGGTCGCCTCGATTGCCTTGTTCGGCCTGTTTTCACTGTTGACGCCACTGGCGTTCGATATCAGCTCTCTGAGCGCAGCGCGGCTGCTGACCGGTTTGGGACTCGGTGGCGCACTGCCCAACCTGATCGCGCTGACTGCCGAGAGCAGTCCGGAAAATCGCCGCAGCGCCAACGTCACCATGATGTACAGCGGTGCCCCGTTTGGCGGCGCCATTGCCAGCTGGATCAGTATGATCATCGCTGGCTCGCACTGGCGTTGGATCTTCATTGTCGGCGGCATCGCGCCATTGATGCTGGCACCGGTCATGGCCGTGCGCATGCAGGAATCGTCGGCCTTCCGGCGTGCACAAGAAGCGCCGGCGATGGCACGCGGCAGCATCCTGGCCATATTTGCCGATGGACGTATGTCGCGCACGCTATTGCTGTGGGTGAGTTTTTTCCTGGGCTTGTTGACCTTGTACCTGCTGCTGAACTGGCTGCCGATACTTCTGCAGGGCGTCGGCCTCACGCGTGCGCAATCGGTCGGAGCGCAAATCGGCTTCAACGTCGGTGGCGGACTGGCCGCGCTGTTGATCGGTCATCTGCTCGAGGGCAGATGGCGCAACCCCAGCATAGTCGTCACCTTCGTGGCTTTGCCGGTGCTGCTGTTGCTGCTCGCGAAGTCCCCGCCGCAACTGCTCATGGTCGCAGTTCTGGTGTTGTTGCTCGGCTGTGCCGTGATTGCGGCGCAGGCGTTCCTGTATGCCACCGCCCCCACACCCTATCCCATTGTCATCAGGGGGATTGGTGTGGGTGCAGCCGTAGCCATGGGCCGGATCGGGTCAATCGTGGGCCCGAAGCTGGCCGGGATGCTCAGAGACATGGGCCACAGTTCCTCACAGCTGCTCATGGATCTGCTTCCGATCGTGATCGTCGCCAGCGTGGCTGCGCTGAGCCTCGCCTGGTGCGTGCCCAAACGCACGGACACACTATGAAGCAAGCAATCTCGGTGCAGGAACTCTGTGAGCTGCGCCGCAGCCGGGCGGCGCATCGTATTCTCGATGTACGCGAATCGCCCGAGCTCGAGATCTGCCGGCTTGATGGCGCCTTGCACATTGCAATGGGCGACGTGCCGGCGCGGCTCAATGAGCTGCCTAAAAACCAGCCGCTGATCGTCATGTGTCATCATGGCGTTCGCAGCCAGATGATCGTCGGGTTCCTACGGGACACGGGATTCAACAATGCAGTGAACCTCGAGGGCGGCATCGACGCCTGGGCGCGCCAGATTGATGCATCCGTGGCGCGATACTGATTCTGTGCAGCCCAGCAGCTATGCCGGCCTGCCGGAGCACTTCTACGCACGGCTCGAGCCGACGCCGGTGGCAAAGCCGCGTCTGATCCAATTCAATTACGCGCTCGCGGGGCAATTGGGTCTCGATACCGGCGCCATGGACGCCGAGAGGCTGGCCGAGATTTTTTCCGGAAACCGGCTGCTACCGGGAGCCGAGCCCATCGCCATGGCCTACGCCGGACACCAGTTCGGATACTTCGTGCCGCAATTGGGCGACGGCCGCGCGATCCTGCTCGGCGAGATGGGCGGGCTGTCGGGCATGCGCCGCGAGATACAGCTTAAGGGCTCGGGCCGCACTCCGTTCTCTCGTAACGGCGATGGTCGCGCGGCGCTGGGGCCGGTGCTGCGCGAGTACCTGGTCAGCGAGGCCATGCATGCGCTCGGGGTGCCGACCACGCGGGCGCTCGCGGCGGTTCTGACCGGTGAGCCTGTACAGCGCGAGCAGTCTGTGCCGGGGGCGATTCTGACCCGCGTTGCGGCCAGCTACGTGCGCGTGGGTACGTTCCAGTATTTTGCCGCGCGTGCGGACGCAGCGGCTGTCCGTCGCTTGGCCGACTACGTGATCGAGCGACACTACCCGGACGCCAAGTCGGCTGAGCGGCCTTACTTGTCGCTGCTGCAAGCGGTCGTGGAGCGGCAGGCGCTGTTGATCGCCGGTTGGATGCACGTGGGCTTCATCCATGGGGTCATGAACACGGACAATATGCTGCTGTCGGGCGAGACCATCGATTTCGGGCCGTGCGCCTTCATGGACGCCTACGATCCGGCGGCGGTGTTCAGCTCGATTGACAGCTTCGGTCGCTACGCTTACGTCAATCAACCGCGCGTTGCACAGTGGAACCTTGCACGCCTCGCAGAGACGCTGCTGCCGCTATTGGATCCGGTGCCGGAGCGGGCAGTCGAACTGGCGGGTGAGGCGATCGCGACGTTTTCATCCTACTACACGCAATTCTGGCTGAGCGGCATGCGCCGCAAGCTCGGACTGTTCACCGCCGAGCACGCTGATCAGGAACTCGCGCAGGCATTGCTCGATGCCATGCACGCAAACCGGGCGGATTTCACGCTGACGTTTCGCCGACTCGCAGACGCCGCGCTCGGACAACACGCCGATGCTGGCGCGCGCGGTCTGTTTGCGGACCCGATCGCCTATGACGACTGGGCGCGCACGTGGAGAGCGCGCCTGGTTCTGGAGCCGCAGGCGCCAAGTGTGCGCGCCGAAGCAATGCGAAGCGTGAATCCGGCCTTCATTCCGCGCAATCACCGTATCGAACAGGTGATCAATGCGGCCGTCGAGCATGATGATTTGTCGCTATTCGCGGAGCTGTCGGCGGTGCTGTCGCGTCCGTACGAGCATCAGGATCGATTCGAGGCCTATTCCGCACCGCCGCGCCCTGACGAGCGCGTCCTGCAGACCTTCTGCGGAACCTGAGGTGCCAAGGCGCACGCGTGGGCTGGTGCCATCGCCGATGAGACCGGACGTGACTGCGTCGGCAGCCCATTGAGAGGCTTTGAGCTAGCATCACGGCTTGGTCGCGGGTTGTCGCTGATCAGGAGGCCTCGGTGCGAGCGTTGCCCAATCGTGTGATTGCCGCTTTCATCTTGCTATGTCTGCCGTACCTGGCCTTGGGTATATGGCTGGAGCGAACCAAGGGTTTGCAGAGCGAGGCCGCATTTGTTGCCTCGGTCGTTTTGCTGATGTGCGCAACGGCTTTGGCCGCACGAACCTGGCGGCGATTTTTTCTACTGCAATTTCCGCTGTTGCTCTTGGGCGCCGCATTCGCGGCATATACGCTGAGCTTCGACGCCCGCCCCGGCAAAAGCATCGCCCTCGTTCTTGCGACCTCGTCCTGGGCAGAGTTCCAGGGATTTTTTGGTATTTGGCAGGGCAAGCGAATGTTGCTGGCGGCGCTGTCTCTGGCATTGCTCTACTTGCTGCTTGCTGTTCGGTCGCCGTCACGCCCGATGTTCTCCGGCGGCAATAAGTATCTCTACTGGGGCCTCGTCAGTGCGGTGATACTGCCGAGCGCCTATGCCGCGCAGAACGCAGTCGCGTTCGTCGAGGGAGTGGCGGCCAATCCGGTCATCGGTACGGCGATGTTCGTCGCGGGGCCGCTTCGAGATGCCAACGCGTCGGTCGACGGCAGAGCCATTCGGAAGCTGCCTTATGGCGCCTCCCGGGTCGATCAGGACGAGGAGGTTCATATTTTGGTCATCGGCGAAAGTGCCCGCCGTGACTCGTGGTCCGTATACGGCTACCAGCGCGAGACGACGCCGAAGCTCGAGAAGCTACGAGGCGAGACAATTTTCTTTCAGCACGCCGTGGCTGATGCAAACCTGACTATCTACGCCGTGCCCATACTACTGACCGGCATTGCACCGAGCCGTTTCGACATGAAAGCAATCACCGGCAGTCTTGTGGATCTGGCCGAGGAGGCCGGCTATTCCACCACCTGGCTGATGAATCAAGACCCGCACATATCGCTGCTGACCGGCATCCATGCCGATCGAATGGCTTTTCCGCCCATATCGACTGTGGTCGAGGCTAACCTGCCGCTGGATGAGACCTTGCTTCCCGGTCTACAGCATGAAATAGAACGCCGTGGAAAGTCGCGATTCATCGGCTTGCATATGTTCGGTTCTCACTGGGAATACGCGCTACGGTACCCTGCGGCGTTCAAGCATTTTGGATCGGGCACTGAACTGTCCCATCTGTCTTTTCTTTCGGGACAGCCGGACCCGCGCGTACTGGATGCTTACGACAATAGTGTCACCTATACGGATTGGTTCCTGGGTCAGGTCATCGATCAGGCACGCACGCTGAGCGTTCCGGCCACCGTTACCTATATTTCAGACCACGGCGAAGATTTACTCATGCTGGATGGCCGCGCCGGTCATGGTACCCACGCCTATTCAAAGCATCAGTTCGATATTCCAGCTTTCGTATGGGTCAATGCCGCCTATCGCCAGGTCCACCCGGCCAAGGTGCAGGCCATGACCCAGAACGCCGCCAAGGAGGTTCGCAGCCACAATGTCTTCTACTCGCTGGCCGATCTCATGGGTATCCAATGGCCCGGGGCGTCGCCCGCGCAGTCGTTCGCGTCGACGAGTTTCATTCCGGATCTGTCGCCGCAGGTCATCGCCGGCGGCGCGCTGATTTCACGCGTCGAATGAAAGCCATGGGCGCACGCAATCTGCTGCGTCAGGCATTGGCCAGTCGCGTGGCTGCCACGTTCATCGTGCTGTGTCTGCCGTACCTGGCCCTGGGGGCATGGCTGGGGCACGCGAAGGGCATGCAGAGCGTGGCGGCATATGTTGCTTCAGTCGGCCTGCTGTTGTGGCTGTTCGCTTTCGTCGCACGAACCTGGCGGCGGTTCTTCCTGCTGCAATTTCCGCTATTGCTCTTGGGTGTCGCATTTGCAGCGTACACACTCAGTTTCGACAACCTGCCGGGGCAGGTGATCGCCTATGTGCTTGCAACCAGTTCGTGGGAAGAGGTGCGAGGTTTTTTTAGTATCTGGCAGGGCCAGAGGTTGTTGCTGGCGGCGCTGCTGCTCGCGTCGATCTATTTGATTCTGGCTTGGCGCTCTCCGCCGCGCCCGATTCCCCGCAGCCGCAATGTCTACCTGCGATGGGGCCCTATGGTCGCGGTGGTGCTGCTGAGCGGCTACGCGGCGCCGAATTCCGCAGCACTGATCGACGGAATCGCGACCAATCCTATCTTCGGTACGGCGATGTTCCTCGATGGGCCTCTGCGGCACGCCGAGGCGGCAGTGAATGGCACCGCCATGCAGAAGCTGTCATACGGCGCCTCGCACATCCACAGTGAGGAGGTTCATATCCTGGTCATTGGCGAGAGTGCGCGTCGTGACTCATGGTCCGTGTACGGTTACGCGCGAAAAACGACGCCGTATCTGGAGAAGCTGAGGGGCGAGGCGATTTTCTTTCAGAATGCCGTGGCCGACGCAAATCTGACCATCTGTGCCGTGCCCATATTGCTGACGGGAATGTCGCCCGATCGTTTCGACTTGAATGCGATCAGGGGCAATCTGGTCGACTTGGCTGCGCAGGCAGGCTACTACACCGCCTGGCTGATGAACCAGGATCCCCACGTATCGCTGCTGATCGGTATCCACGCCGACCGCATGCTCTATCCGCCGGCCATTGCGACTCTGGTCGCGGGCCGGTTGCCGTTGGATGAGACGCTGCTTCCCGATTTTCGCCGTGAAATCGAACGCAGCGGCCAGCCGCGATTCATCGGCCTGCATGTCATTGGCTCTCACTGGCAATACGATACCCGCTATCCACCTGCATTCGGGCAGTTTGGTCCCACCACTGGACTGACCTACCTGTCTGCACTGTCGGGAGTGCCGGATCAACGGGTAGTGAATGCTTACGATAATAGTGTTGCCTACACCGACTGGTTCCTGAGCCAGATCATCGAGCAGGCTCGCAAGCTGGCCGTCCCGGCGACCGTCACCTATTTTTCCGACCACGGCGAGGATCTGTTTGCGCTGGACGGCCGTGCAGGTCATGGCACTGCCGGCTACTCCAAGCATCAGTTCGATATACCGGCTTTCGTCTGGGTCAACTCCGCCTATCGGCAGCTCCACCCGGATAAGGTGCTGGCCATGACGCAAAATGCGGCCAAGGAAATCCGCAGCCACAACGTCTTTTACTCGGTAGCCGATCTCATGGGCATCGAATGGCCCGGGGCGTCGCCCGCGCAGTCGTTTGCGTCGACAAGTTTCATTCCGGATCTGTCGCCGCAGGTCATCGCCGGCGGCGCGTTGGTATCGCGCCCGGATTGAAGCGCGCGGGACTGTAATTTATGGATCGAGTTGGTGCGGCTGCAGCTGCGGCCATGCGTCGATCGGATCCGGGTTCGCGTCGGTCGATTGTCCGCCGAGATGACGAATGACGCCGCAGGCGGCGTTGACGGCAGTCGTGATCGCGCCCTCGGCCCAACCCGCGGTCCAGGAGATATCGTCCCCGGCGAGGAAAATGCCGCGGTGCGCGGGCGCGAAATCCTGCTGCATGAAATGGCTGAACAATCGCCGCTGGTAGCGGTACTGGCCTGGAAGATTGGCTTTGAAGGCGCCCATGAAATTGGGATCGGATTCCCATGAGATCGTGATGGGTTGGCCGATGATATGTTCGGAGATGTTGAGATTCGGGTAGATCTGCTTGAGGGAATGCAGCATCAACCGCACGCGTTCCTCGAGCGGCAACGACACCCATTTCATGGCATCGTCGTTCCAGGTGTAGGACAGGCAGATCACGCCGCGTTTGCCGGGACCATTGTCGATCAGGTAAGTCCCGCGCGTGAGCCGATCCGATAGCGTCATGCTCATGAGGTCGCGCCCGGTAACGGGATGCGCATCGCGCCAGAATGGGCGATCGACCATGACGAAGGTCTTTGAGGATTGCATGTAATGGCTGCGTTCCATCGCCATCCACAGATCGTGATGGAACAGCGATTCGGCACAGTCGATGCGGGCCGATAGCAGCCAGACCTGACAGCTGACGATGGCGGCACGAAAATTTCTGCTGTTGCCATAGCGATCGGTTATCGCAAAGCCGCCGTTTGCGGCGCGCGCGATGCGCGTGACCGCCGGATAGGGCGTGCGGCTGTGCAATGAGGCGAGCGAGGTACCCGCAGGCCAATGCGATATCCTGCCTGGCGCGTGGCTCCAGAGCCTGCGCGGAAGCTGTTCGATGCCGCCGGTGACGGATCGGTGGTCGTCATCGGCGCCAGTGGCGACGACCCGCAGGATTTCCAGGATCGAGTTGGGGAAATCGGTATCCCAGCCACCGGTGCCGAATCCGACCTGCCCGAAAATTTCGCGAGCTCGGAAACCCAGGCGTTTGAAAGCTTTGGATTTGGCGATGAAGCCGTAAAAGCTTTCTTCATCCAGGCGCTCGACCAGCGGGTTCCAGATGGATTTGATCACGCCTGGATCGCGCGATTGGATCGCAGATCGCAGGGCCGCAAAATGCGCGCCTTGATCCAGTGCCTGATGCCAGGCGTGTTCAACTTCCTGAAACATGGCGGGCAGATCGGCAGGCTGCTGGGCGTAGTATTCCTTGCCGCCGAGTTCGATCAGGGTCGAATTTGCAGCCGCGCTCAGTGGGTTGGGGAACGGCCTGGTTTCCAGCCCGACCAGCCCGAGGTAGTGAAACAGGCTACTTGAGGCGGGTGGAAAACGCATCGCGCCGAGTTCCGCGAAGGCGCCATCGCCGTCCACGAATGGCTCGGAGCGCAGCCGTCCGCCAATGCGGTCGGCTTCATAGATGACCGGTCTGAGGCCGAGTTTCATGAGCTCATAGGAAGCGACGATCCCGCCGATGCCGGCCCCGATAACGGCAACTTCGGTACCGTGCGCGTGAGCAGGGACGCTGCCGAGCCCGGCAGGGTGAGTCAGGAAATCGTCATAGCCGAATGGAAAATCCGGCCCGAACATTGAAAGCGGACGCATAACGTATCGATCGGTCCGTGGGAGCGGCGCAGTATATCCGCCCCGACGCGGTCAACCACCATACCGGCACCGGATCTCTAGGGCTGCTGCGACTGTTGTGGCGATGCTGGAGCGGTTGCGGCAGGCGTTGACGGCGACGCATTACTACCGGGATTGGCGGACACATCCTCCGAGTGCGCCGCGGCGTGCCGGGCCGGTGCGCGCGCGGCTTCCTCCGCCGAGGGCGCCAGTTGCTGCGCTCCCAATGTTGCCGTGCTGACCACCGACGGATCGTCGCGCAGTCTGACGTAGAGCTGGCCGGCAACGGGATGCGGCACGGGCAGCGCAGATCCTGGAAAGCCGTCGGGCACTTGCACCGGATGATCGAACTGCGCGGTACTGGACACCGAATCGATAAGAAATAGATTGGCGCCCGAGAGCTTGCAGGCCAGCTCGGCGGTGGCTGGGCACTTGAGATCCCGCAAAACCGGTAGCCGCACCAACGTGGCCAACGGTTGCCAGTCGCCGGTGACACCGCCGGCGGCGACCCGGAATTGCAGCGGCCCGGCAGCCGAGGATCCGAACGCCTTTGCCGGATCGAGTGCGGCCATCGCGACCGCCGAATTCTGCAGCGTAATGCCGCCGTTGCCGAGGCTAAGAGTGGTCGCAAACGATTCATCGGCCGTAGCGATCTCGATACTCTCGTCGTGAGTAAAGGCTGTCGGCGACTGCGCGCGCACTGAGAATACCAGCTTGGCGTCCTGCGGCAGTTCATTCTGGTCCGCCAGCTGGAGATTGCTTTCGCTGCTCGAAGCTGAAGGCTGAACGCTCTTGCCGATCAACTTCACGCTGGGCCGCGGCGCCTCCACGAACACGGCGAGGTTGAACATGCGGCCATCCTTGAGCGTGATCTGGGCATTGGCGGAGTCCTGCGGCTTCAAAGCGGAGGCTGCCTGAGTGTCCTGAGCCACCATGGACAATTCGTCACCCCCTTTGGCGGTCGATAGCTTCCCGGGTGCGAACGCTATGCCATTCAAGGACAGCCCGGTGACTTCATCCAGGCGTGTGCCCTTGAGCAGACCGAGCGCATCTCCGGCATGAATTGTGAAACCGTCCAGGTGGCCGGCATCGGCGAAGGCCCGCAGGGACACGGGCAGAGGTTGGCTGTTGCCATATTGCGTGACCAACAGCGTCATCGCGCCTGGCTTCGCCTCCTGCAGTGGCAGCTTGAGCTCCACTTCATTGGCCGTCACCGTCTTCCACTCGGTCTTCAGTTGTTTGCCGGCCGGGTCCTTCAACATGATGCCATCGATACAGCTGACGCTATCGGCCTCCAGATGAATGGTGTTCTCGCGGCCCACAATCAGCGCTCCCTGGTCTTTGGCGGCCAGCGCCCAGGTCTGCGCGCGCGCGTTCACCAGTTGGAAGCTCGGACCGGCGTAGGGATCAAACCCCCAGTAGCCATGCAGTGCGCCATGTACGTTGTCGCCCAGACTGACATTGCCCAAGCCAGAGGTGTCCACCACATACCCGCCTTGTGCCGCGTCGGCTTTAGCCGGCAAATCTATGGTCTTACCATCCTTGCCCGTCAGACTGAGCATGACATCGTGCGCATAGTCGGTGGAGAAGACCAGGGGCGCGCCTTCGACCGGCAACACCAGCGAAGTCTCCCTGGCACAGTAAATCTCTTTGGGATCCACGGCATGCAGCGGCGGCAGCTGCGCCTGTTCCACCGCCGGCAACGCGGCCACCAGTACCGACTTGGGATTGTGAAAGGAGGGCGGCGTGTTCAGCGTCAAAGCCAGCTGATCCTGCTGCTGCGAGCTCAGCGCCGGAATGTATTGATACTGCGCGGTGTGGAAGGAATCCAGGATGCGCGCAATATCGAGTACCGACGCAATGTAAGGGCTGTAGTAGCCGTAGCTGAGCTGCGGTGTGAAGCTGGCCTCCATGGCCAGATCGTTGGCTGGACCCGTGGTCAGCGCCTCGACGATCGAAGTGCTGTGTCCATCGTTGAGAATCAGCGATTCCTGGCCCTTCATGAGGCACGGAGCCTGCAGCTCAGGAAGCCTATCCAGACATTTCTCGTCCACTTTGATGGCCAGGCTTCGTGCCAGCAGCGGCGCGTCCTCCCTGAGCTTTGCCGGGTCGGCAGTATTGAGTGCGCGTATTGCCGCGAGATAGGCCTGCAGGCGCGACCGATCCAGTGTGGCCTGGTTCAGGTCCTGCGAGGTTCGCACGAAAGCCCCTGGACGCCCACGCACGGCATCCACCAGGGTTCTGAAGTCGCCCCGGGTCTCGGGTGCGAGGAACACCAGCACCTGTTGGGCATCCTGCGGAACGGTGACACTCAATCCCTCCTGCGAACAGGGGCGGGCCCATGTTTCGCACAGCGTGAACCAATTGGCCGGCGGCGGATTGGTCGATCCGCTCAAGAATGCCGCAACCAGCAGGTAATGAGCGGACTGAGTCGCGGGCAGATCGGCTTTGAGCCAGATGCGGTCACCGGCGGCGAGATTAGGCACCTGAGATACCGGCAGAGTGTTCGTGCCCCGTGTGATCTTGACCTCAAGGTTCGGGCCTGCAAGATCGAACGGCGCCGGGTCGGCATGTGCGACACCGGCAACTACGGCAGCCAAAAGCAAAAGACGACATCGCGAAATCATAGCGACTTCCTGCAGCTCTTAAACCAGTACGGGCTTGCACTGAGTACCGCACGCGGTTCGGCCCTTCTTGGACCTTCGCACCTCAGTAAAGTGCACGCGCTTTCGCGGTGAGATCATCGATACTGCGAATCGGAGGGACAGGATGAACCTGTGGCAATTGGCCTTCCGACTCGACCCAAGATTATCCGGGATCGCGGTCACGTAACTGTGACTCAATCAATCCTTCGAGAACTAGGTTAGCACAGAGCGGGCCTCAATCCGGGCGCTCCCCTGTCGCCAAATGCACACACATATTGCGGCGCAGTCCCAGGATTGAAATTTTTCCAACGTGTTGTGCGTAGTGGAGAGTCAATGCGGACTGCCGGGCCACATCTAAATCTGCAGCGTTTTAACCTGGGCCCGTCCCGCGCGCTTTGCCAGATACAGCGCGCGGTCTGCGCAAAGAATCAAATCCGCACACTGGCTGCCCAGGGTCGGCACCGCTACCGCGACACCCAGGCTGATGGTCACCAGACCGCCCGGCACCGCTGATTTGTCGTGCGGGATAGCCAAGGCGCGCACCGCGTTCTCGAGTGTGTGGGCTTTCACCTCGGCACCATCCAACGGCGTCTCCGGCAGCACGCACACGAATTCCTCGCCACCGTACCTTGCCACCAGGTCGTACGAGCGCGAAAAGCCTGATTGCAGACACTTGGCTACGCGCTGCAGGCATAGATCGCCCGCCTGATGGCCATAGCAGTCGTTGAAGTCCTTGAAGAAATCGATGTCGATGAGTATCAGCGACAGCGGATTGCCTGACCGGGTACCGCGACGCCACTCCGCGTCCAGAGTGGCATCGAAATGCCGGCGATTGGCCAGACCGGTGAGGCCGTCCAGCTGCGCCAGCGAGCGCAGTAAATCAGTCTGGTGCTTCAGGGTGATCAGGGTATTTACTCTGGCGCGCATGACATTGGCACTGGCGGATTTGGCGATGAAGTCGGCAGCACCGGCGGCCAGGCCGTCTTCTTCTTCGGTGCTGTCGCTTTGCGAAGTGACGAACACCACGGGAATTTCACTGGTTCTGGCGTCGAGCTTGAGCTGTCGGCAAACGGCATAGCCATCGAGTCCGGGCATAACCACGTCGAGCAGGATCAGATCGGGCAGCTGCGTCTCGCAGAAGAGCAGCGCGTCTTCGCCACTGGTGGCCACGAACACCTCGTGATCGGCCTGAAATATCTGATGCAGCAGGCGAATGTTCAATGGCTGATCATCCACGATCAACAGCCGCGGCCGCGGATTGACTGCGCCCGGTAGCATTTCGGCTGCCGGCGCCATTATTTTAGAGAATCCCGCAGTGTCAGAGTACGTTCGAGCGACAGCGGAAAGTCGAGGTCGTTCATGGCGTGTTCCAAATCCAACAGTTTGTCGCCGAGAGCCAGTCCATATGCGGTCTTGAGTTCGTCGAAAATATTGACCGCGCGCATATTTTTGTCGCGCATGAGCGCATCAAGTTCATCCAGCATGGCTGCTATTACCGGCTTATCCGGCTCGAGCGCAGACAGTCTGATGTGCGTACTGGTTTCTGCTTTGACGGTATCGGCATACGCCTGTAGCGCTCTGCAGCTCTCCTGCACGAAGGTATCGAATTCGTCTACCGAGAACGCCAGCGACTGGATGCTGTCCGACAAGCGCAGCTGCTGTTCAATCTGCAGCGCGTAGATCGCCAGCTGCTTTACGCCCACCGTGCCGGCGGTGCCCTGCAACGTATGCAGCAGCCGGCAAGCCGCACCTTTGTCCGCGCGCAGGAAGTGGCCCTGCAATTGCGCCGCCAGGCCCGAGGCGCTCTGAATGAACATGTTCGCCATGTTCAAGAAAAGCAATTTATTTCCCCCTAGCTGCCGCAGCGCCTGTTCGAAGTCCTGACTGACCCCTGGCGCGGGCGTCGGCGCAGTGCACAGAACCTCGGTCAGGGTGCGCAGCGTTTTGGATTCCCCGCTGGCGGGGATGTGCGGGCAATGCCGCAGGATCGTCGTCACCAGCGTCTCCAGATCGATGGGTTTGCCGATATGATCGTTCATTCCCGCGGCTAGACACGCAACTTTATCCTCGTTCATGACATTGGCGGTCATGGCGATGATGGGCAGTGCCCGCAATGAATCATGCCGGCGAATCTCGGCTGTCGCCGCGTAGCCGTCTATGTCGGGCATCTGAATGTCCATCAGCACCGCATCGAACAGCGGTTTGGCCGAAAGCACTGCCGCCACACCCAGGCGCCCATTGTTGGCCACGGTGACACGCGCGCCCTCGTTGGATAGAAGTTCGAACGCTACCTGCTGGTTCATCAAATTGTCCTCCACCACCAGCAGCCTCAGCCCCGCGAGACGGGTGGCTGCGGGACCTCGCCGCGCAGTGGCGTTCGCGCTCGCATTGCCGGCCTTGGCGTCGGCGACAGCGTCGAACATCATGGAGGTGGTCACCGGTTTGACCAGAAAGCCGTCCAGTACATTGGGCTCATCGCGCAGGCGCTCGACCAATGACTGACGCCCAAAGGCCGAAATCATGATGATGACGGGCGCATTGCCGATGCCGTTAGTTTCGCGAATACGCTGGGTGGTTTGCCAGCCGTCCATGTCAGGCATCTTCCAGTCCATGAAAACCACGTCGTAACGGCCTACGAGGCCGGAGCTCGCCTGCAGTACCGCCAGGGCCTCGCGGCCGCTGCTTCGGGTATCGCAGTGCCAGCCCAGCGCCAGGATCATTGCCTTGAGAACTTCGCGGGCCGACTCGTTGTCATCGACCACCAGCACACGCAGCGGATGCTCGCGGGTCACGCCGGGCAGCGACAGTGCGGCGTACTTATCCTGAAGTACGGCCTGCCGTTCGGCGCGCTCGAAGGTCAGTTGAAAGAAGAAGCGGCTGCCGGTGCCCACTTCGCTCTGCACCTGAAGATCGCCGCCCATCAAGGCCACCAGCCGACGGCTGATTGCAAGGCCCAGGCCGGTACCGCCATAGCGCCTGGCGGTGGATGATTCGCCCTGCGAAAAGCCCTGAAAGATAGTCTGCATATGCTCTGGTGCGATGCCTATGCCGCTGTCACGCACGGCGAATTGAACTTCGACCGCGGAATCATCGATTCGAACCAGCTTCAGCGATACCACGATTTCTCCCTTTTGAGTGAACTTCACCGCGTTGGCGGTAAGGTTGATCAACACCTGCTGCAGCCGCAGCGAATCGCCGCGAATGTGCAGCGGCAGGCGGGGATCGACGTCCAGTATGGCCTCGACATCCTTGTTGCCGATTGAGGTTGAGAGGATTACCGCCAGATAGCGCATCACCGCATCGAATGAGAACGAGCGGATGTCCAGGGACATCTTGCCGGCTTCAATTTTGGAGAAATCCAAGATGTCGTTGAGTATGCTCAGCAGAGACTTGGCGGCAGATTGCGCCTTGTCGACGTAGTCGTGCTGGCGCCGGGCGAGCTCGGTTTGCCCCAAAAGCTGGAGCATTCCGAGCACGGCATTCATGGGAGTGCGTATCTCGTGACTCATGTTGGCCAGAAACTGGCTTTTTGCCTTGTTGGCCGCTTCAGCGCGATCACGGGCGGACACGAGTTGTTCATTTAGAAGCTGCATTGATTCATCGGCCCGCTTGCGCTCAGTAATGTCTTGAAGCGATCCCTCCACTTTGATGATCGCGCCTTGTTCGCTGACCGCCAGACCGATGGTTCGCACCCATAGGCGGTTTCCCTTGGCGGTGATAAACGGCAGTTCCAAGTCCCAGCTGCCGCCGCTTTTGCAGGCTGATGTAACCGCGCTCGCGATGACCGCGCGTGCCTCCGGGGCATAGAAATCCATCGCCTGCGCGAGAGTCGGGATGTCGGTCGGTTCGAGTTCGTGAATGCGAAAGACCTCGTTCGAAAAGGTCAGTCGCTGAGTGGCCATGTCGACCTCCCAGCCACCCATCTTCGCCATCTTGGCCACGCGCGCCAGGGTGGCGAAGTTGCGCGCCAGCTCCGCCTGCAGGCGAGCCTTGTGCGCCTCCGCCTCCAGGTTTGCGTCCTCTGCGGCGATCGCTCTTTTCCTGCCCAGCCAGTTCACAGAAAATATCGCAAATCCCAGAAACGCCACCGCCAGCGCGACCAGCATCGTGGCCTGCCTTGAATTCTGCGTGGCGACTGCGACATCGGTATTGCGTCGCCGTATGGCGTCCCATTCCTGCGCGCTCAGGACGCTGACGACTGTGCGAATCTGATCGTGAATGGCTTTTCCGAGATCGAATTCGGAGGATGCCCTGGCGGTGTCGAGTCCTCGGTCTCGGCGCAATTGAATTATGTCTTTCAACTCCTGCTTGCGTGCGTCCAGCAGTGATCGCAACAGCAGTACCTGCCGGCGCTGGATCGGATCGTCGGCGGTCAACGACGCTAAGTTCGCGTAGAACGCCTCGATCGTGCTGGTGAACAGCACATAAGGCTCGAGATAGGTTTCCTGCCCCGTGATCAGAAATCCGCGTTCCCCGGTCTCCCCGTCGGTGACCCGGCCCATCAGCGAATCAAGCTGACTGATGATGGCGTATGAGCGTGTTACCTGTGCATAGTCGGCCGCCAACTGAGTATTGACGCGCCAGGTGTAGGTCGCTACGACAATGGCGAACGCCAAGGGCAGGAAAAGCAATATCGGAGCCAGGCGGCGCGCCTGCGTAACCGGGATTTTCATGAGCTCAACCTTGTGCGCCAAAACGCGCCGGTCGGCCAAGCTAGCCCATTGGCAGCGCGCGGTCTGTATCCCATCGCACAGTCGCGGCTGCGCCGCAGTCAGTGCAGGCGCCGCATGGCTGAGCGGGGTGGGCGGCGACGAGTTGGCCCGGCAAGCGCTTCGTCAGCGCCGTATGATCGGCTCGATCAATCCGTGCAGAGTGCAGGGATCGACCGGCTTGATCAAGTGCCGATCGAAACCGGCCTCACTGGCCTGATGCCGGTCTTGATCCTGACCCCAGCCGGTCAGCGCCACCAATAGCACCGACTGGCCCCACGGTTGCTCGCGGATTCGCCGCGCGGTCTGATAGCCATCCATATGCGGCATGCCGATATCCAGAAGCATGATCTGCGGGCGAAAGGGCTCTGCCAACTGCAGGGCTTCGAGCCCATCGTACGCCGTTCTTACCTCGTGACCCTCGAGCTCGAGCAACATGGCCAGCGTCTGGGCGGCATCTCGGTTGTCATCTGCCACGAGAATGCGTGCGCGCGCGCCGCCGGAGGACGGCCCGGTGCTCGGGGGTGCCGGAGCCAGTGCGCTGACCGCCTGCCGGGCGACGGCGAGGCACACACGGAATGTGCTTCCTTTGCCTTCGCCATCGCTGTAGGCGTCGACCGTTCCACCATGAAGCTCCACGATTCGCTTGACCAGTGTCAGGCCAATCCCCAATCCTTCGCGGGTGCCGGGCCGATCGAGCTGAACGAACATGTCGAATATCCGGCCCAGCGTTTGCGGTGGTATGCCAACACCAGTATCCGTGACGCTGACTATGGCCTGATTGCCCTCGCACGAAATCGTAATCACGATGTCCGCCCCGGCCGGCGAATACTTCGCGCTGTTGTTCAGCAGGTTCGAGAACACCTGGGCAAGGCGCGTGACATCCGCATTCACGTAAACAGTTGCCAAATCGCATTCGATCCGCAGCGCCTGACCCTTGCTCTCAAGCAGCGGCCGGCTGGTCTCCACGGCGATCTGGATGACGGCTTCCAGATCTACTCGCTCCTGACGCAGTTCGAGGCGTCCCTGCGTAATACGCGAAACATCCATCAGATCATCGATCAGGCGCACCATGTGTTTGAGCTGCCGCTCGATCAGGGCTCGCACTTCCGCGGTCCTGACAAAATCGTCCTGAGATACGGCCATGATCTGCATCGCGTTGCGGATCGGAGCCAGCGGATTGCGCAGCTCGTGAGCAAGGGTCGCGAGAAATTCATCTTTGCGTCGAGCCGCTTCACGCAGCGCCTCTTCTGCCTGCCGGCGCGCAGAGATGTCGCGAAATATGAGCACCACGCCTCTGATCTCGGCGTCGATACGAATCGGTGCGGCACTGTGGTCTATGGGCAGCAGCTCGCCGTCCGGACGAACCACAACAGTGTCATTCGCCATAGCGACTACGAGCCCGGTGCGAAGGACATTTTGAACCGGATCCTCCGCCGGCCGCATGGTTTGCTCATTGACGATACGGAATATCTCCACCAGTGGCCGTCCTGCGGCCTCAGCAAGTCGCCGGTCGAGCAGCCTCTCGGCCACGCCGTTGAGGAAGGTTACGTATCCTTCGGCGTCCGTGACTATGACTGCATCGCCAATGCTCGAGAGCGTCACCTGTAGTGTCTCGCGCTCTTTGCGCAATGCGCACTCGATCAGTTGTCGCCGGCCAATCTCGCCATTCAATTGATGAATCTTTTCGTTGAGTGCGATGAAGGCAGAACCGCTGTCCGCTGCGGGCACCAGCCGCAGTAACACCGCTCCAACGCTTGCAGTCTGCGAGGGCGTGCGAAACGCGCCGCCGGCAGCGCGGTACTCGAGTGGCTCCCCGCTCGCCGGGCGCAAGCGCACGGTACCGAGCAGCAATTGACCACTATGAGCGCAGCGCTGGAGGTACTCGCCGAGCGTGTGCGATGAGTCGCAGGCCAGATCGATGAGCCGCCGGTTTATAAGAGACTGGCGCGGCAATCGCAGCTGCTGCGCCAGCGCATTATTCACGGCGAGAATGGATCCCTCGACGCTGACCAGCAGCATCGGCTCGGGCAGCAGGTCGATGGTCGCGAGAAATGCCGGCCCGAGATCCATACACGTATGCTTAGTCGCCCAGATACTCGCGACCGGTCGCTTGCTGTGCTTCCGGGGTCGGCTTCAGGTACACGCTGACGCGGCAGCCGGGAGCACCGAGTGCGATCGTTTCTTCGAGCACTACCTTGGCGTAGCCGAGATTTTCGGCGGCGATGGACCCGAAGACATTGGAGGTCATCATGCACATGGCTGGGCGGCCGGCGACTTTTTCCGCGAACGGGCAAACCCGATTGCCGAGCACGATCTTTTGCTCGCTCTCTTCAATCACGAAGAAGTCGCCTTGGATTCGCCGCTTCAAGTCGACCAGTACCTCACTCACCTGCCGACGAGTGAGCTTGGTGACTGCCAGCGCGCTTTTATAACTGTCGTTGATCTGCGCACCCATGCGTTGGCCGACAACGCTTATGAAGCCGGAGGCATCCTGCAGCCCAACGACCTCCTGCAGCGTGCCGGCAAGTTCTCGGATCAGGGTGCGCAGGAATATGTCCCGCTGCAGCGGCACATTCGCGCTCTGCACTGAGTTGTCAGCAGATGAGTAACTCATGCCGGACCCCTCCCGATACATCTGGAACTGTGTCCCAGTCGCTTGATCGAGCTTACCCGAGCGGTTGCAGCCCCGGCTGTAGGACGCCGCTGATCCGGACATTGTTGTTGCGGCGGCCGCTGGCGCGCGTTAGGGCGCGCGAGCTTCGGGACAATCAGGTGGCGCGGGGAACACCCGCGATGCCTTGCGGACACTCCAGTGCGGCCCAATCCCAATTGGCCAGCCGGGCGGCGGCTTCGTACGTGGTTTGTAGAAACGCGAGCACTACGGCGTCCGGATCCGCCGCGGTGCGAACCGAATCGTAAGGGAGTACGAACTCGCCCAACGCTTCGCTGAATAATGCGGCTTTGGGCTGTATCAGGGCCTGCTGCAAGCCGGCCGGCTGTGGATAGGCGTACGAATAGAACAGCGGGTAATCGGTGCCGTTGCCGCCGGGCCAGAATCCGGCGCTGCTGACTTCGTGAGAATAGGCCTCCCGCATGACAGCATCGGCCACGCCAGGGGTTTTTCCGGCAAAGGGCGGAGCGCGGCGGCCCGAAAAGCGGGTGACTGCCAGATCGAAGCTTCCCCAGAAAAAATGAACCGGGCTGCTTTTGCCGATAAAGCCGGTTCGAAATTGCTTCAGCAAGCGGTCTGCCTGCATCAGGATGCGCCAGAAGCGTTGCGCATAATCGGCATCGTAGGCGCAATGCACCCGGTCCCGACCGAAGTCAATCGCGCCGGGGATTTCGCACGGGTATTCGGTGATCGCAACGGCAATGCCGAGATCGGCAAGTGCCGCCATCACCTTGCTGTAGAAATCAGCCACGGTTTGCGGTTGCAGCGCGAGGCGCCGCCCTTTGCCGTCGCTGAGGTCGATTTCGAGGACATGGTCGATGAAGTTGAATTGGATTTCAAACGCGCCGGACGCGCACGGCATGAGCGAAGTAGTCAGGCCCTTTGCGGTTACGTACAACGGTACGTGCCAGCTGTGATTGAGCCAGGGCGTCTGCGCGAGGCGGATCTTGCCGACTATCTGCGTCCAGAGCTGCAGCGTAGCGCGTGTTTCGCTCCACGCCATATAGGCCAGTTCCGGCCATGCCGAGGCTGTAGAATTGGCCATCTGTGGTCCTCCGCCATCGCCTGATGTTGAATGCTATCGTACGAATGGGAACGCCGTAACTGTGAGTTCGATCCTCATTCATTATGTACCGCGCCTCTAGACTCATGCGCAGTCATTGGGTCGATCCATTAGGCGCAAAGTTGCGATGAACGTCGAAATACCCGCGACCGTGGCAACCGGACCAGAGACGTATGGTATCGGCGTGCACTACCGGCTGATAGTGCTGTTCCTGGTTTCCGGCGCTGCTGCGCTGATCTACCAGGTCTGCTGGCAGCGTTTGTTGTTCGAATCCGTCGGTGTCGATATCGAGTCGGTCACGATAATCGTCTCTACGTTCATGCTGGGTCTGGGTCTGGGGTCGCTCGCAGGCGGAGACCTGGTCGACCGCTATCCGAATCGGACGCTTGAACTGTTCGCCCTGATCGAACTTGCTACGGCCTTATTCGGCGTTTGCAGTCCATGGCTGATCCACGCAGTAAGCGCCGCGGTCGTCAACAGTGCACTCAGCGTGATCGTTGCGGCGAATTTCGGATTGCTGCTTATACCGACCGTGCTGATGGGAGCGACGTTGCCGATTCTAGTGGCTCAAGTCGTTCGCGTATATGGCAACCTGGGCGCATCAGTCGGAATACTTTATTTCGCCAATACCTTGGGAGCGGCGTTCGGGGCGGCCCTCACGGGCTTCGTGGCGCTCTACTACCTGGGGCTCACCGCCACCATCTACGTTGCGGCGGCACTCAATGTCGCCGTCAGTGCGGCCGTATGGTTCAACTTGCGCGACAGCCGTGTTTAGCTTTCCTTGGTGGCTGTCATTTCTGATCGGCTTTCTTAGCCTCAGCGAGGAGATTCTTTGGGTTCGCGTCGCCGGATTCACATACCAAACGCTGCCTCCTGCCTTCTCATTCGTATTGGTCTGCTATCTGGCTGGCATAGCGCTGGGCGCGATCTACGGTAAACGGCTGTGCGAACGTTCGAAAAATCTGTACGGCGCGGCGGCTATCGTTCTGAG
>Ga0302324_100005152_pt1 | contig 28654 bp, 22 predicted proteins | sample Palsa_T0_1_FD_201949 | JGI IMG/M metagenome (GOLD analysis project Ga0302324, IMG submission 201949) | Peat permafrost microbial communities from Stordalen Mire near Abisko, Sweden - Palsa_T0_1 | ecosystem: Environmental > Terrestrial > Soil > Palsa > Peat permafrost | place: Sweden: Abisko...
AGTCGGCGGCGGCAAAATGTGCAGGCCTCTGACGAAGCCGCGCTGCAATTTCATCAGTCCGACGAGGGTTGGACCCGAGAAAGTTCAATCCCCGATCGGCGCGTGTCCACTCCCGAACAGGCGGCCTATTCTGACGAAGTGATCGCCTTGGTGCAAGCCGCACTTCGCGGCGCCGACCGCGCCGACCGCGAAGCTTTTCTCCTCTATGGTATCGAGGGCTTTTCCCTCGGCGAAATCGCCGCCATCACCGGGCGGAATCCGGAGGCCGTGCGCGAGTCGGTGCAGCGGGCGCGCGACTGCGTTCGCAGTGCGCCCTCGATTGCCAGCGAGTTCCATCGTGAACTCATGGTTCAACATCGAGTTAAAACTGGAAGCTAAAACATCCTGCTCAATATCAGCATCTCAGTACGATTTTAAGGAGCCTCGAGATGATGACCCGCGACGACATCCGTGAATTGGCAGCTTTTCAAGCGGACGAGACCAAAGGGGCATGCGCCCTGAGTTTTTACTTTCAGCCCGATCCGCCGCAGGATCGTTCCCATCGCCGTGAGGCGATCGTCGCTAAGGATGTCGTGAAGCAGGCCCTGAAAAGTGTTGCGGCTCAGGGCAAGAACGGATCGCTTCATGCCGACCTTGACCGGGTGCTCGATCTGGCTACCAACCTGCGCGGAAGCGCGAGAGGGAGGGCGGTCTTCGCCTGCTCCGCTCAAAATTTCTGGAAGGAGTACGAACTACCCCCGCATTTCGGAGGCACGCACATTTATCTCCAGACCCAGTTTCAGGTGAAACCGCTGGCCGCTTTGTTGGGAGCTCAGCCCGCACTATGCGTCGCTGTGGTCGATCGCCAGCGCGCTCGCTTCTTTGATCTGCGCCTCGACGACTTGCGCGAACGGGGAGCCGTTGTCCACATGCTCTCGCGCAGCGCTTCGAGCTACGGCTACAACGGCTACGAAGCCGGCCATGCCGAAAGGCGCGTGGCCGAGGAAGCGCTCCAGCATTTCAAGGCGGTTTCGGAACGGCTGCGGGTCGACCTTGAGAAAGGCGTCTGGGAGCGGCTCATCGTCGGCTGCCATGAGGTCAATTGGCCGGAGTTCGAGCCCCACCTTCACCCGTACGTCAAACAGCGCTTGATTGGCCGATTCTCAGCCGACGTTGCCAGCGTGTCGAACGAACAGATTCGCGATCACGCCGGACCCGAGCTCAATCGATGGATCACAAAGCGCGCTACAACAAAAGTCAGCGAAGCGCTGAATTTCGCCAAGGGAAACGGGCGCGGTGTTGCCGGTCTGCGCCGCGTGCTGCAGGCACTCGAAACCGGGGAGGTACAGAGCATCTTCCTCACCGAAAACTATTCCGCTCGCGCGGTGGAGTGCCCGCACTGCGGCCACCTTGACGCTCACCTGGTGCCGACTTGCGTCGCCTGCGGACGCCTCACCCACGAACTCACCGACGTCTGCGATGCCATCATCCATACTGCCATCCGTCGCGACATCGAATTGTTCTATCTGAAGGAACACGAAGAACTGGATCGCGTCGGCAATATCGCGGCGCTGCTACGCTTCCGGTCGGATCAGACGACCGGGCAGATCGTGGCGGCGTCGTAAACGGTTGGAGTGAAGCTTCCGATCCTCACCGAGCGTTCGGTCGGTTTCGGCGCACCGAGAGACGGGGCAAGCCCCGTCTCTCCACGCTAACTACTGCTTCACGCGATCGAGCAACTTCTTTTCCGCGTCGCTTGGCGGTTCATATCTTCCGCCCAGATATTTCGCGAGAAACTCCTCCGATGCTGCATTGAAGGCCATGCGATTTTCGGGCCGGGCGAAACCGTGCCCCTCGTCAGGGAAAACGAAATATTCGACCGGCTTGTTGTTTTTGCGCATGGCCGCGACGATCTGGTCGCTCTCCGCCTTGTTGACGCGCGGATCATTTGCACCCTGGCCAATCAGTAACGGCACCTTGATCTGGTCGGCTTTGAATAAGGGCGACTGCGATTTCAGGAATTCTTCATTGTCTCCCATGCGTTTGTGGAACACGGCGAGCAGGGTAGACCAATAGGGCGGAATGGTCTTCAGCAGTGTGTTGAGGTTGGAGGGGCCGACGATATCAACGCCACACGCGTAGGCATCGGGTGCGAAGGCAACACCAGCGAGCGAGGCATACCCTCCGTAGCTGCCGCCCATGATGCAGACCTTCGCCGGATCGGCTATGCCTTGTTTCACCGTCCAGTCCTTGCCGTCGAGCAGATCGGTGCGCATGGTGCCCGCCCACTGGCGATCTCCGGCGTTCAGGTATTGTTTGCCGTAGCCGGTGGAGGCTCGGAAATTCGGCTGCAGGACGGCATAGCCGCGATTGGCGAGCCACTGCGCCGAGGGATCGTACCCCCATAAATCACGTCCCCACGGACCGCCGTGGGGGAAAACAACCAGGGATAGATTCTTCGGTTCGATTCCGACGGGCGTCGTGAGATATCCGTAGATCGTCATGCCATCGCGGGCCTTGTATTGGATCGGTTTCACCTTCGCCAGTTTGAAGTTTTCGAGCGCCGGGCGATTGCTGAATAGCACCGTAGCCTTTTTGCTGGCGCGGTCGTAAAGATAGTAATAGATGGGAGCGTCGTCCCCCTCAAAGGCCACCACCCACTTGTCATCGGCCAAGTCGCGGCTGATGTCACTGATGTCGGCATCGCGTACGTTCTTGAGAGCGTCGAAATCGGGTTGGAGCGCCGGGTCGAGAATCTGATAATCGCGGCGCTCGCGCAGGAACACCACCGCCTGGAGTTTGTTAGTCCGGGGCTGCGCGAGCACAAAGGTAACGTCGAATTGCGGGTCCTCGGAAATCACCGTGCTCCGGGCGGTGGCGAGGTCGACCGAAATCAGGCGAGCCGCGTTGGCGTTGAGCGAGGTGATGACCCACAGGGCGGTATTGTCCGGAGAGAATGCCGCGATGTTGCCCAAAGTTTCTTCCGGACCCCACTTCATCAATTCGCGCCAGGGAGATTTTACGTTGTCCCTTACGCGGATCACGGTTCCGCCCTCGGGCGTCGTCACTTGCGCGGCACGGACTTGAAGATCGTGGTCAGGCTGAAAGCCACTGACATCGCCCGGGTTTTCCGTGTCGAGCGTCAGTTCGCCGCTGTGGAGATCCACACGATAGATGTCGAAAACCTTGGGATCGCGCTTGTTTAACTGGAGCAGAGCAGCCTCCGGATGACTTGGCTCAAGCGCCACGATATCCGCGCGGACCTTGTCGAACGGCGTCAGGTCGCGCGTCTGCCTGGTGGCAATGTTGGTTTGATAGACACGCCAGTTCTCATCGCCGTTCTGGTCCTGAGCGTAGAGGATATTCTTCGAGTCGTACTGCCAGTACAGATTTCGGATGCCGCGCTTGCGATCGTTGGTGATGGCGCGATCGTCGGTTTGGCCCAGGGTACGTACCCAGATGTTGAGAACTCCCTGGTCCGGAGCAAGATAGGCGAGCATGGAGCCGTCGGGCGAAATCTGTGGAGCGGTGCGCTCCGGATTGCCGAACAGCACACTGCGCGGAATCAATGCCGTCTGGGTGTGGGCGAGGGTCGCCAGGGCCAACAGAAGGCAAACAGTAATGGGGGTAGGACGGAAACGGCTCATCATCGTCAAATGACCTCCGGGGTCGATAGCATCATGCTCAAGCTATAGATACGATGAACACGCGGGACCGGTTCCGTCAAATGGCTTCTGGTTAAGAGTGTGGTGGAATCGAGCGACCTGAGCGAGAATGAGTCATGATCCACAAGATTCTTCCGGTCGGTCCGCTGCGCTGTAACTGCTCGATCATCGGCGATGAGACAACGCACGAAGCCATGGTCATCGATCCGGGCGATGACATTGAAGACGTACTCGCCATCGTTCGCGAGCACAAGTTGGAAGTAAAGCAGATCGTCATCACCCACGCCCACATCGATCATGTGGGAGGAGCCATGAAGCTGCGTGCGGCAACCGGGGCGCCCATCCTGCTCAATCAGAACGACTACGCATTGCTGAAGATGCTCGACGTGCAGGCTTCATGGCTTGGCATGGCCGCACCGGGCGAAGTTGCCATCGACCAGACTATAGCGGACGGCGAATCGTTGCAGACGGGTAACCTGACGGCGAACGTTCTCCACACTCCCGGCCACACCGAGGGCAGTGTTTGCCTCTATTTTCCCGGGGAGAAATTACTGATCGCCGGAGACACGCTGTTCGCCCGCAGCATCGGACGCACCGATCTCCCCGGGGGATCGTTCGAGAAAATCATGCGCTCCCTGCACGACCGTGTCCTCACGCTGCCCGATGACACCCTGGTGATTCCAGGCCATGGCCCGCGCACAACCATAGGAGAGGAAAGGGAAGAGAACCCCTTCCTGGTGGCGTGACGTTGGCCTATTTCTGTGTCGGCGCCTGGTTTTGTGGAACAGTGGGCGGTGCGGAGGGTGCCGGCGTCACTGGCTGCGACTTCGTCTGCGATGGCTTGACTCCGGAGAGAACGGACGTAGGGCCGGTTCTCCGCGCCGCAAAAATTGAAAGCGTGATCGACGTGATCATGAAAATGATCGCGGACCAGGTCGTCGCACGGGAAAGAACCGAGGCCGCGCCTCGCGGCCCAAATGCCGTCTGGCTGCCCTGACCTCCGAAAGCCGCGGCCAAGTCGCCACTCTTTCCGCTCTGGAGCAACACGACCGCAATCAGGAAGAAACAAACGATTACGTGAATTACAACGATCAAAATGGTCATTGCAAAAAAACTCCGTCCGGGCCGCGGCCCGACTCAATTCAGATCATCCGTAATACGCTGGACTTAGTTCATATGGTGCGGAAGGGGGGATTTGAAAAGTCCTTCCCACGCACCCTCAACGACTTGCAGGGAACTTGGATGCCCTCTTTAGCCGCTTAGACAGTATAAGGCACGCTTAATGGACTGTAAACGGACTGCGATTCCAGCTGCGATTCCAGCGTGTAATCTTTCCATATCTGGAGGTCTCAAGTGACCATTGACCTGCGTGGGATGACACCGTTGATCCAAGTCTTCGACATGCCGACCTCGCTCAAGTTCTATTGCGATGTCCTTGGATTCGAAATTGTGCAAGCTGACTCGAACACAACAGCGCCGAACCATAACTGGGTCTGGCTCAAACGAGGCGAAATCGACCTGATGTTAAATACGGCTTACGAGTACGACAAAAGACCGCCAGCGCCCGACCCGCGCCGAGTAGCCAGCCACGGAGACACGGGTCTTTTCATAGGAGCACCTGATGTGGATGCGGTCTATGCTCACTTGCGAACGAAAGGACTCGACATGAAGGAGCCGAAAGTCGCGCCGTATGGAATGAAGCAACTGTACGTGCGCGACCCAGACGGATATGGCATCTGTTTTCAGTGGAAGGCGAACGGCTGAGGTTAATGCCTTAGGCTGGACTCCATTGTGTAGTCGTCTGGGATCTCGCGGGTCGCGCAACTCGCAGTCGATACCCGGCAACGTGGTGAAAGGCTATGGAAATCAATGCTGGTCAAAAAGTCTTTCGCAACGGCAGCGGACTTTCGCCCCCTGTTTTGCTCGATTTAGCGCCGTCGCAGACGTATACCCATTGAGACGACGTTACCGCCGATCTAAAAGGGAGCCAGTCTGTGCGGTGTTTGAATGAGCCAGAAGGCTGGCGATGGCAGGTCACACGGATGCGTAGTCCATCCCAGAGCACTCGGATCAACAGCGAGATGAAATGATGACGAAGAGTGCTGCGCGCCGTTGGAATTTGCAGAGAGTCAGGGTCGGCATTTCTAAATTAGCTTTTGTTGGCTCCGATTAGCGACCACTGACGAGGCACAACTCCCCACTGGAATGCCACCGAACGTTGACCTTGCCCTTCATCCCCCGTAACATTCTCGCCAGTGTCCGCGCCTTCCCAACCCGTGGGCCAGACGGTGTCTCACTACCGCATCCTCAACAGGATCGGCGGTGGCGGGATGGGTGTTGTGTACGAAGCGGAAAACCTCAAGCTCGGTCGCCACGTTGCTCTGAAGTTCCTTCCTAACGAACTCGCCCACGACGCGCAGGCTCTCAGCCGTTTCCAGCGAGAAGCTAAAGCTGCGTCCTCTTTGAGCCACCCGAACATCTGCACCATCTACGAGATTGACGAGTCCGATGGGCGCACGTTTATCGCCATGGAACTGCTGAGGGGAAGACGCTCCGGCACATGATCGCGGGCAAGCCGCTAGAGATTGAAGCCGTGCTCGATCTGGGCATCCAAATTGCGGATGCGCTGGATGCGGCACATTCAAAGGGCATCGTCCACCGGGATATCAAATCCGCAAACATCTTCGTCACGAGCAGAGGTCAGGCAAAGATTCTTGATTTCGGGCTGGCCAAGGTCACCCTGAAGCCGGAGAGCGCTGCCCTGAGTGCTCCGACCATCGACTCCGAGGAACATCTCACCAGTCCGGGCAGTGCGTTGGGCACCGTAGCGTATATGTCTCCAGAGCAAGTGCGCGGAAAGGAACTGGATGCTCGTACCGACCTGTTCTCCTTCGGGGCTGTTCTCTACGAAATGGCGACTGGGACGTTGCCATCCCGAGGAGAAACGACAGGTGTGATCTTCAAAGCCATTCTAGATGGGACACCAACGCCGGCGGTGCGCATAAATCCTGACCTGCCCGCCGAACTGGAACGGATCATCAACAAGGCTTTGGAAAAGGATCACAACCTGCGCTACCAGCACGCATCCGACGTTCGTACCGACCTCCGACGGCTGAAGCGCAACATGGAGAGCCGACCAGAAATTCCGCGATTAATTCCGCACTCGAAACAACTAGGAACGCGTGCACGGTTTGGAATTGCGGCACTCGCGTTGATGGCCCTGCTGGTGATCGGTTTTTATCTGCGGTCTCGGAAAGCAAGTGTCGCGATAGATTCCGTTGCAGTCTTGCCTTTCGGCAATGTGGGAGCCGACCCGAACACGGAATATCTGACCGACGGCATAACCGCAAGTCTCATCGACAACCTTTCGCAACTGTCTAGGTGACAAGGAGCAGGCTCTTGCGCTGCTCGAAAAGGCGTATGCAGACCGATCCATGGCCCTGACCTTCATTGCCGTCGACCACGAATTTGACAGCCTGCACTCGGACCCCCGCTTCGCCGCTTTGTTGCGCCGGATCGGGCTGCCGCAGTGATCAGTGGTGCAGCGGGATTATCTCCGTCCTGAATCGATCAAAGCGGGTCTGACTCCGCCGTGTCGGACGTGGTTAGCAGAAGTTGGAACTGGGCCTGAAGTTCAGAAGGAATTGATGCGGCACTCCACCATCGCAATGACTTTAGATGGCTACGGTCGTGGAATTCCAGAAGCGAACCGGAAAGCCAACTACGCAGTGGTGAATGGTCTGTTGCAATGGACCCGCTTAACGGACTGTTAATGGACTGCGGCGGGTTCTAAGTCTTTTAGAACTGGTGCGGAAGGGGGGATTTGAACCCCCACGCCTTTCGGCGCCACCCCCTCAAGATGGTGTGTCTGCCAGTTCCACCACTTCCGCAATTTGTAAATTACCTTGAATCAATACTTTAGCAAGTTCTCCGTTGAGGGCATTTTCAACTGCACCGGATTTTGCACCGATCCTGGATACGCGATGCCGTCCTCCGCCCGCGGCAAGTCTGCCAGTCGCCGGAACAACGGGTGTACGTAGCGCATCGTCGTCTTAATGTTATCGTGGCCAGCGACATACTGCAACGTAAAGGGATCCGTGTATTCTCCGGCCTCGGTCAGAAAGGTATTCCGGTTATGTACACCTTTACATAATCGGAAGAATTGGTTGCACATCGGCAGCCCAAAAGCGGGACCGAAGATTGCGGCAATTCTCTCGGTCGTGGAAACCGCCGACAGTCGGCTCAGAAGTTTTCCAGCAGCATCACGTCGGTTTTATACACTCGCTTGGTGAAGGCCAGGTGTCTCCCATCCGGGGAGGGCACGATGGAGGTGATCGCCCCCGCTGCCCCAGGCATTTCGTATAAGACTCTCGGGTTGCCATTGGCATCCACCGAAAGAAGCGCAATCGAAGGGTCGGATTCTGCTAGAGCGAACCAGCCTTTCCCGTCCGCAGCCCAGCTGATTAGCCCTAATCGTGACCGTTCCCACTCCCGAACCGGCAGTACCGTAACTCTTCGGTCCGACAGATTTAGGATACGAATCTCGCCCTTGTGCTGGCCATAGTCCACGATCGCTAAGCTGGAACCATCGGGCGATAAATCCCAAAGAGGCTCGATCCCTAGATACCCGGCGATTTTAGTTATTTCCTTGCCTCTGCCTTTCACCGGATCGAGATGAAAAAATTCAAGCTGGCCATCCTCAAGCTCCGACACAACACAAGAGGACGACGGTGAGGAGCCGCATTTATAAGCGTGCTTACCCGTCATCAGAGTGGATCGTGCGCCGCCTTGTTGGGGCGTGCTCATCACACGAATCGTGGTATCGCCAGGTTCATTACGGTTCAGTGACGCTGTCGCATGGTATAGAAGTGTTCCCTGGGCGCTCAGTTTTGCGAAGAAGTAGTTCTCCGGGCCGGCAATCAACGTCTCCGGCGCTTTGGCATCCAGGTCCTGCTTGAAGATCGCCCACCTGCCGTTTCTATTGGAGTGGAAGAGAATGGCTTTGCTGTCTTTGGTCCAGTCCTGGACCACGTTGTACCAATCGTCTGGCGTAAAACGCTGGAGAGCAAAGGCGTTGCCTCCGAATGCAAGATCGCCGACGTAGATTCCGCTCTCGTCGTGTTGCCTGGTTACAATCATGCGCCTCCCGTCGGCACTTGCCTCAGCGGTCAAAGCTTGAAAATTCTTCCCGTTCGTAAGTCGTGTCGCGTCCCCGCTTGGCTTACCAGTGCTTGGGTCCGCCCTGATTGCCCAAAGGTCAGAGTTACCACCTTCGGAAAAAATCGAGTAAATGATGCGTCCATCGGGCAGCCAGACAATGCCAGAGAATCCGTCGGCGCCGTGTAGATGCGGATCGGATAAGACTATGCTGCGCGCACCGCCCGCCAAATCGCAGGTCTCGAGGGTAACCTCAGACTTCGCAAAATTACCGCGATACCGCATGTAGGCGAGACGCTGCCCGGTCGGCGACCAGGCAAGGCCGTGTAGAGCCCCAGCATCGCTTGCCAGGATCTGGTGCGGTTCCTCAAAATCCGCTCCCATCAGCCATAGCTCATGAGAGTCGTTGACGATAGCAATGTGAGATCCATCTGGCGACATCGCCGTGTCCGTGGCTCGACCGCTCCACAGTTTCCGCAGGCTGAAGTCCCACGTGGACGTCTTCCATAGAGCGCTGCCGTCTCCGCTCATCATCAGAAGATGGTTCCCATCCGGGAACCAGTTCCACGGATCGTAGTGGGCGGGTAACGGCATCGCGCGAATCTCCCCACTATCGATCGCCAGCAGATACAGATTCTTAGAAAGAGAGTCGCTGTAGGCAAGGTATTTGCCATCGCGGGAGATGGCCTCGGAGGCTATGGCGTTCTCTGGAGGGTTGGCTGTTAGTTGCTTCTCTACGAGTTCACGCTTTTGTTCGGGATGCCGTGGGCTAGGAAAGCGAATGACGAGCACAACCACAATCACCGCAGCTAATAGCGCGACAACCGCTGTGATCAGCGGCCAGCTTCGGGAAATTGGCGAACTTAGTTGTTGTTGTTCTTTCTCCTCATTGCTAGTAACGACACTAGTCTGGAGAGTGTGTTTCTGAGAGATGAGGCTGCCGGTGTCGCGATGCAATTGTTTCAGGTCAGCGCACATCTCCACTGCGGTTTGGTATCGAGCGTCACGGTCTTTTTCCAGTGCCTGGTTGATGAGCTCTTCCAGCCGCGGCGGGAGTTCTGGATTCAAACTCCGCGCTGGAGTTGGGGTATCGTGCAGAATCGCCTGGTGCAGCGCAGCCGCTGTGTCCCCGCGGAATGCCTGCTGCCCCGTCGCCATCTCATAGAGCACCAGGCCAAAAGAAAAGAGGTCGGTGCGGGCATCCAGTTTCTCGCCGCGAACCTGCTCCGGCGACATGTAGGGCACCGTGCCCATGGCCACACCCGTCAGCGAGAGACTAAGATCATGGACTGTTGCGGTCTGCGTTTCTTCGTGTGCGAGGCCTTCGCTTTGACCTGCATACGTCAGTTTCGCCAAACCAAAGTCCAGAATCTTGGCTTCGTCCCGATTGGTGATGAAGATGTTCGCCGGTTTGATGTCCCGATGGATGATGCCTTTTTCTTGAGCGGCGGCCAGACCATCCCCGATCTGAATTGCCAGCGACAACAATTCATCGGTCGTAAACGGGGCTGCCCTCGCGGCGATCCGGTCCCGCAGGGTTTGCCCCTCCAACAAGGGCATGGCGATGAAGGGCTGGCCTTCGTGCTCGCCGAATTCGTAAATAGCGCAGATGTTGGGATGGTCAAGCGCGGAAGCGGCTCGCGCTTCGCGCTCAAAACGCTCTAAAACCTTCGCGTTGTTTCCGAGCTCCTCCGGCAGGAATTTCAAGGCTATGCGGCGGCCGAGTTTCAGGTCTTCCGCTTTGTACACCACGCCCATGCCCCCCCCACCCAGCACCTCCAGCACGCGGTAGTGAGAGACTCTCTTGCCGATCAGAATTGAAGCGGATGGTTCCGGCACCAGCGGTACGACTCGCGTGTCGGGCGACAGGCTGGCCGGGCTCGCCTCCATTCGCTCCACCAGCACCATCAGCCGATAGCCACGCCGCGCTACGGTTTCAACGTATTTCGGATTCTCGGCCGAGTCCCCTAATGCTTGCCGCAGCTTCTTGATCGCCGTATGAATGCTGTGGTCAAACTCCACCACCGTATCGTTTGGCCAAAGCTTCTTTTGGATTTCCTCCCGGGTGACCACACTACCCGAACTCTGCACCAACATCAGCAGTATCTGGAAGGGTTGTTCTTGAAGACGAATTTTCCGATCTTCGGCACATAGCTCGCCCGCTTTCAAATCGAGCTCGAAGGCCCCGACCCGGACACGGTTTGGGAACGCGGCTTCCACAGGCGACCCTAGCGCGGCAGTTTACCATCCGGGGCGCGGCGGCGATATACGCGCGCCTTCTAAAGACTTTGCTCTCCTTCCGGTGGGTCTGCTGAGAACCCGGGGAATCTCGGACTACTCTCCTTCGTTTCAGTCAGTTAGCCAGTTTAATCCCAGTTCAGCGCCAAGTCAGCGCTGGTGCATTGCGGTCTATAGCGGCTCAATGCAAAGTCGCATGCCTGGGGCGCGACCCCATCGAACAAGCGACGTAAAAGAAGGAGAAGTCACCATGAAATCCAGAACCAGCATTTTAGGTGCGTTGACACTCCGTCAGCACTTCAACCGATTTGCAATCGCCATCATCTTAGCCGGAGGGGTTTTGCTCGCCGTGGCATGGCCGGTCGAGGCCCAGATCGTCTACACACCCACCAACATCACACTTGGATGTAACAGTAGTTACAATCTTGACGTCAACAACGACGGAGTCACGGATTTCACCATCACGACCGAAGACGCCCCTGCCTGCTTACTCCTTCTGAGCGGTTCCGTGTCCGAGACGGCAGCCCCCGGGAACGGTGCCCTAATCGGCCCACTGTCTGAAGGGGACGAGATTGGCCCCGACCAAGTCTTCACTGGAGGGACGGTAGACTTGGAGAGCTTCACTCAACATTGCAACCACCACGGTAAGGAATATTGGTGCTGGTATGTGTATTCCGGCCCTTGGCACGTGGTTCGGGGAAAGCTTCTCGGAATGAGCTTTCAGCTTAACGGAGAAACCTACTATGGATGGGCGAAGTTGACTCTTCTGAAGGGCGGTGTGGAAGGGGCGACGCTGTCCGGCTACGCTTATGAAAGCACGCCCGGCATGCCAATCAACGCTGGCCAGACAAAATAAGCACTCAGCAACCGAAAAACAGCCAGCCATCAACCGATGGTTCACTGGCGGCGAAGTCGAATCTGTCAACTTCGAGCGCCTTCGCAGAGCAGCTAACGGAGAACCTCATATGAAATTCCGAACCTGGATGACCGCATTGTCCTTGCTCGCCAGCTTGTCGATCACGCTTCCGCTATCCGCACAACAGCCGGTCAGCACGACCCAAATCAGTGCGACCGTCTATGAGTTCTACTACCTGCTGACCACCGGTAACAGCAAGCACGACCACATTGGCATTCACCGCGTGACCCAGGTGAACAATGGCGAACCGGTTCCCAGCAACAACGCCGTTCTGCTGGTACACGGCGACGCCTGGGGATTCGATCAGGCGTTTATGCAAGGTATCTCCAGGCGCTCTATTGGTGTCTACCTTGCCAGCAACGGAATCGATGTGTGGGGAATCGACCTCGCCTGGACGCTGGTAGGGTCCGGCGAAAAGGATTTCACCTTCATGAAGAGCTGGGGGATGCAGCACGACATCAACGACGTCGAGCGAGCCCTGAGCTTCGCGCGTCAGGTTCGCACGCAAACCGGGAGTGACGGCGGGCGGCTGGCATTGCTGGGCTGGAGCCGAGGCGGATGGCTGGGCTTCGGTCTGCTAAACCAGGAGTCCCAGCAATCGTGCGGCAATCGCCAGGTGAAAGGGTTTGTTCCGGTGGATCTTCTCTACAAGACCAACTCCTCCTCATCACAAGCGTTCTTCTGTTCCCTGGAAGCAGACTATGATCAAGAAATCGCATCCAGTGTCTACGAAAACGACGACCGGGGCATTCAGTCCCTGGGCCAGTACGCGATCCGACACCCATACGATACTTCCTTTGTTTTTGGCAGCCCCTATACCAATCTGACCGCGTCGCTGACGCTAGGCGCGGCGCCCTACCAGTTAGGAAATCACTTCACCCCGTACTTCCACTATGTCGGTGGCACTTTTCCCAATGACAACTTCCAGGCCATCACCAACGGCCTTCGCTATAGCAACGTGGGGGAGTGGAATGATTTCGAATTTGGCGCGTCGCCCTACGAACCGGTTCAGTTGTTAGCGGACGCCTCTGCCATCACCTGTGGCGACGACCCAAACCTGCCGTTCGACAAGCACCTCAACGACATCGACGTGCCTGTGTTCTACGTCGGAGCGGGCGGCGCATTTGGCAGTTACGGACTCCACCAACTGTCACTGCTGGGAAGCACCGACGTCAGTAATCTCATCGTCAGCTTTTACCCGCCTGACCAACAAGCGTTCGACTTCGGGCACGTCGATCTGTTCTACGCGGAAGATGCGCAGAAACTGCTCTGGGGCGATATCTTGCAATGGCTAAAGAAGCACCAGCATGACAATAGCTGCTCCACGAAGTAAAACTCGGGGGCGGGTCAGTCGTGCCACCCGCCCTGATCAAATTTTGTTTCATTGCCGCAAGCCGTCACAGAACGATCATCTGTTTGTTTCTTCCCTTCGTTCAGCACATTGGCCATGTAGGGCGTAATGGTCTACTCATCCAAATTCATGTCGGGTCGGCTGCGGTGCCTGTCTTCATCGCACAGACGACAGTGCGTCGAACAGGTGCGTTAGTCGAACACTTACGCTTGATCCAAATTTTGAACGCGGGCTACCGGAGCAAAGATTCCGGTCGGGTTGGCGGGATGTCCGTGAGCGATATCTGAACCACATCTTGTCTGCAAGCGCCGAATGCGGCAAGCTTGGCGCATGAATGAGCGCAGAGAGCAGGCGCTGGCGAAGTGGCGGGAGCTGGTCGCCGAGCAAGAGCAAAGCGGGCAGAGTGTAGCGGCGTTTTGCCAGATTCGGGAACTGACTCGATCCCAACTTATCTACTGGAAGAGACGACTGCGGGAAGCAGAAAGACCGCCGTTTGTCGAAGTGCAACTGGCGCAGCCGGGCGCGGCAGCAATTCGGCGAGCCCTTGCAGGATTGCAAGGATGATGACGTCGAGCAGTGACATGCGTCAATTCTAAATGGCTTGCATGAGGGGGTTTAGAACGATCCTCTCGCATTCAGAACCATTCATTCTCAACGGCTGATATCAGGCGGTTCACTTTTTGACGGCTGGTTATTGAGCGCCATGGGGATGTTAAGACAGCAAAGGCTGGGCATGGAAGCGACGGTGCCCGTTTACCTTAATTACCGTCATTGATTTTGGCGGATATGCATCGCTCGGGTTGCTTGAAACTCTGGGTCCCCGAACTGCCATAGTGCGAACGAGAGTTCATCGGCCACGAGCTCATTCCTTTGCGCCCTGCCTGAACCGAAGCCGTGTCCGGCGTCATAGTCGACACGGAGCAAAATCGGTTTGCCACTCGAGGTTGCAGCCTGGAGGCGCGCGGCCATCTTGCCCGACTCCCAGGAATCCACACGTGGATCGTTAATCCCCGTGGTGAGCATCACGGCCGGATAGGGGGTGCCGTCTTTGACATGCACGTAAGCATCCATGGCAAACAGGCCTTTAAAGCCAACTTCGGTTTTCACCGACCCGAACTCGGGAATATTGGGTGGACCGTTGGATGTGGTTTCAGAGCGCAAGGCGTCGGACACACCCACGTCATCCAGAATGACGGCGAACAGGTCGGGCCTTTGCGTAAGTGCGCCGCCGACGGTGATGCCCCCGGCGCTGCCACCCTGCGCCGCCAGATGTGCGGCCGAGGTGTACTTTTCCTTCACCAGAAACTCTGCGCAGGCAATCAAATCGCCGATGGTGTTCTGCTTCGTGAGCTTGCGGCCTGCGTTATGCCAATCCTCGCCATATTCGCCACCGCCGCGGACGTGCGCGATCGCCCATACGCCGCCCCGCTCCAGCCACGGGATGAAGCGCGGCGCAAACTCGGGGTCGAGGGTAATGCCGTACGAGCCATAGCCCTGCAACAATGTGGGACGCGCGCCATCTTTTGCCATCCCGCGCTGGAACACAATGGATAGAGGAATTAAGGTACCGTCGGGCGCCGGTGCTTTTACCTCAATCGATTCCAGTTTCGAATCATCGAACTTTGGTGTCGGAATCAGCCGCAGGTGGGTCGTCCTGCGGTCGGCGACCTGCGCATACATGGGTGGCCGAACCCAGGACTCGGTGCGGATGATCACGCCGGGCTCGCGGGGGTCAGCAAACAGTTCGCTGACTGATCCCTCGAAAGGCAACTCGACGGGCTCGGAAATGCTGCCATCGAAGCCGACGCGCACCAACTTGCCGATGCCCGCATCGAGCTCCTCAACATATAACCCGTCTTTCGCAACCTGGTGCCGCACCAGTACCGCTTCCCCAGCAGGAACGATCGTCGGGGCGGCTGACAGGTCCGGATGTTCCATGTCGACGCGAATGATTTTGAAGCGCGACGCCTCGTGATGGGTTAGAAGGTAGAGTTCATTGCCACGTAAATCGAACGCGGTCACCTCGTCGGCGTCGGTGGCGATTTTCTTCCAATGAGTCTTTGCGCCCGCGAAATCGGAAACCCTGGCAATGTAGACCGGGAACTCGCGTTGTACGCCGTGAATCGCAGAGGCGATCAACCAGGGCGAAGCGGGAGAATAAGCCACCGCTGGAAAATCTGTTTCAGCGAGGGGAATCCCTGGGGCAAGGCGTCGGTCAAGCACGAGTACATCGCGGTCCGGGGTCTCTCCTACTTTGTGTAACCACACCTGCGAGTCGAGATATTTGGCAGTCGGCGGGTCGCCAGGCTCGGTTTTCCGGAGGCGGTTATAGAAAAATGATCGATTGTCGCCACGCCAGCTTGGATTGGGATATTGGCAACGATCAATGGCTTCCGGCAGATCCCGGTCGGTGTCAACATCAAACACGCGCAGAACGCTATTTTCGGAGCCACCTGGCGAGACACCATAGAGAATATATTTTCCATCGGGCGAGGCGAGCAGGTAGTCAAGTGCGTAATGCGCGCTCTCGTTAGCCGGTTTGAAGCGATCGGGATCCACGAGCACACGCTCCTGCCCGGTATTTGCGTCGCGCATGTAGAGCTTGAAGTTATCCTGATGGGGCTCGATTTTCCGATAGAAATAACGGTCCCCAAATTTTTGGAGATCAATCACCGTTGCCCGAGAATTGTCATACTCGGCGATTGCGCTAAGCAGCTTCCGGCGCCCGGGGATGGAGTCGATGATGGAACGGGTGTAGTCGTTCTCCGCTTTCATCCATGTCTGGAATTCCGAAGACCTCATATCCTCCATCCAGCGATAGGGGTCGGTGACCTTGGTGCCAAAGTAATCGTCGACGACGTTGTGCACGGACGCGACCGGCGGCGTTGCTTGCCCGCTCACGTAGGACAATTGAAGCAGGAACGCCGCGCCTAGAAAAACGGCACTGAGACAAGGATGAAGTGTTCTTCGCATCCGAAACCACCTTGTTATTCATTAAGTTGCATAGTGGCCACGAAATTCTACAGCGCTCAGCCGAAGGTGTCCACGCGCGAGCGGGGCGGAAGCGCCGTCCGACAGTTCCAGCATTTGCGAACAGATCTCGTAAGAGAACCTATGGGAGAGTCGCAAAATGTCTAGGACCTTCGTAGGTCTCTGACTGGAGACTGCCAAGTAGTTCAGCTTCCGGAAGGTGGGATTTGAGTCAATGCTCAAGCTGCCCACTTCAGGTGTCTGACCTTCCAGTAGACTCTGTGCGAAGATGGCTCTCAGCCCGATGGCCGCTACCGCGATTTCCGCGCCCTCCTCAGTCGCTCTTCGGGTTCAGTCGGTCGATGCGATGCGGGGCGCGATCATGATCTTGATGGCCATCGACCACGTTCGCGATTACGTTGCCCACAGCGCAATGCAGTTCCTGCCAATCGATCTAACCCGCACCACGGCTGCGATTTTCCTCACTCGCTGGATCACGCATTTCTGCGCGCCTGTGTTCATGCTCACCGCAGGCCTCGGAGCTTTTTTCTGGATGAATCGCGGCCACCGTTCGAGAAGTGAACTGTCCCGCTTCCTGGTAACGCGCGGCCTCTGGCTCATCTTGCTCGAACTCACGCTGATGCGCATGATCATGTTCTTCCAGATCAGCTTTCACGGAAATCTCGTGCTCCTGATGATCCTGTGGGCCATTGGTATTTCCATGATTGCCCTGGCTGCGCTCGTTCATCTTCCGCTCCGTGTTCTCGCGGGTTTGAGCGTTGCCATCATCGCCTTGCATAACCTGCTCGATCCAATTTCGTCCGATCGCTTTGGCCGCGCCGCGTGGTTTTTTGACATCCTTCATCAGCGAAGTCTCCTCCCGTTTATGGGAATCAGGTTTGTGACGTCCTATCCTGTGCTGCCCTGGATCGGCGTCATGTCACTCGGCTATTGCCTGGGCACAATTTTCCTCTGGGATGCCGCACGTCGTCAGCGTTTCCTGATCCGCTTGGGGCTCGCGCTTACGGCGGCTTTTATATTGCTGCGCGCGATTAACATTTACGGCGACCCCGTCCGCTGGGGCCATCAGGCCTCGGCGCTTTTCAGTGCGCTCTCTTTCCTGAATACGACGAAGTACCCACCTTCTCTCGACTTTCTCCTGATGACGCTCGGCCCAGCGCTCGCGGTGATGGGCTGGCTCGATCGCTTTCAGTTCTCTTTCGCCAATCCCCTGATCGTGTTCGGACGAGTTCCATTGTTTTACTATGTCGCTCATATGCTGCTCGCTCATCTGATCGCCGTGGGGATGAGCTTCGCGCATTACGGCGGACACGCATTTCTTCTGATTCCGCCGCCCTCGATGGGAAGCCCGAGCAAACTTTTTCCGCCCGACTACGGATTTCCGCTGCGGGCGGTCTACGCCGTCTGGATTGCCGTAGTCCTGTTGCTCTACCCGGCATGCCGGTGGTTCGCAAACGTCAAGCGAAGTCACCACCAGTGGTGGCTAGGCTATCTGTGAGTTACTCCGAAGGACCGCCGTAGCAACGGATCAAAGATGTCGCCGTCCACAGCGTTTGGCAATCAGGGGACAGCACCCAAAACCCCGCCACGATCAGCGAAAGCGCGCATGTGCCCTCAAACCTAGCCCTACTAGCCTCCTCTGAGTATCCCAGGTCCCGTCTTAAGGCGACGTTAGGCAAATAACCCGACCCGCGACAATTTGTCCTCTGCCCACCGAGGCACGGGACAACTCGTCCGACTTGCTCACCAGATCGCTCTCTTCAGTGTCTAGAATGAGTCACTTAGAGAGTCTCCTCGTGGAACCTGGATTGCTTCTGAAAGAACGGTCGTTGAAATGTATTTTCCGGAGCCCCGATGACGCAAAGCCAAGTCCCGGTGACACAAAACCTCGCGCGGGAAAGCTGGCGCTTGCAGGACAAAACCGCCAAGTTGTCGCTCAAATTCTACGATAAGGTCTTACGGGAGGTGGCCTTGAGCGGGGGAGTGGTTACGATCGGCCGCCAGCCGGACAACCTGCTCCGGATCGATAATCCTATTGTCTCCGGCCACCATGCCAGGATTTTCTGGGAAGACAATCACTATGTTCTGGAAGACAACGAAAGCTTCAACGGCACCTACCTCAACAATCGCAGAGTGTCGACGGCGGTGCTTAGCGACGGGGACGTCGTCGTAATCGGCAAACACCGAATTGAATTTCAGGGCGCGGGAAAGCCCCATGTGTCGTCCTCGTCTGTGGCCCACGATCGCACCAGCGGCTGGCAGGCTCACGTAGAAAAAGCCGCGCCTCCGCAACTGGACGCTACCATGGTGCTCGATACCGTCAGGCTCAAAGAAATGATGGCCAAAATGGGCTCTAGCGCCGCGAATGTCCGGCCGTCGGGCATCGCGCTGCTGCCAGCCTGCGAATCCAGGGCGGCGCGACAAATCGGCACGGTTACGATCGTCGCCGGCCGAACCGACCGGCAGCAGTACCTTCTCTCCAGCAAGCTCAGCGTGATTGGCAAATCCATGATGGCCAGCATTCGGCTGAAGCGATGGTTTGCTCCCCGCGTCGCCGCCTCGATTCACCAGCGGGAAGAAGGATATTTCCTGGTGCGGGCAGCAAAGAATATCCGGATTAAAGTCAACAATGCCGAACTGACAAAAGGCCAACAGGAGCTCAAAAGCGGCGACCGATTTGAAGTTGCCGGAATTGTCGCCAAGTTTGGCTATGAAAACGGGTAAATCTTGACGCGCACGCGAGGCCGATTGGGGTCCGCTCGCCCCAGGGACTGATGGGGGTAAGTAGCCAATCGCACTGAGAACACCGGGTCGTGTTATTGATTTTTTTGCCCACTGCAGGCAGGCCCACTCATCTGGAGTCCGTAAACTACAATCAAAACCGCGCGTTTGGGTTTGCAGCCCGGGGGCGCCGATTGGCATATGCGCCGCGGCTGAATACCGGCTGTGCCTTACGGCTCTTCCAAAATGCGGCAGTGAACGCCTAACCATGGAAAAAGCAGGCCGGCGGCGGGTGGAGGTATAGAGATGAAAGCCGCCGTCTATACCAAGTACGGTCCACCGAATGTCGTCCAAATCAGGGACATCGAAAAGCCTGTTCCCAAAGACAACGAAGTCTTGATAAGAATTTGTGCGGCTGCCGTTAATCCGCTGGATTGGCACCTCATGAGGGGCGAGCCGTATGCCATTCGCGCAATGTGCGGGCTGCTGAAACCGAAGACTACACAACTCGGGGTTGACGTGGCGGGCCGGGTGGAGGCAGTGGGCAGGGAAGTGACAGAGTACAAACCGGGCGACGAGGTGTTCGGCGCCTGCCGTGGAGCCTTTGCCGAGTATGGGTGCCCTCCCGAATCCTCATTGGCGACCAAGCCCCGCAACCTGACGTTTGAGCAAGCGGGTGCTGTGTCTGTTGCGGGACGGACCGCATTGCAGGTTCTTCGCGACAAGGGACAGATTCAGGCGGGGCAGAAGGTCCTGGTTAACGGGGCGGCGGGAGGCGTGGGTACGTTCGTCGTGCAGATCGCCAAATCGTTTGGCGCAGACGTAACGGGCGTGTGCAGTAGCAGGAATCTAGACATGGTCCGATCGATCGGCGCGGATCGCGTCATTGATTACAAGCAAGAGGATTTCGCAAAAAGTGGGAAACGTTACGACATATTTGTCGACTGCTTTGCGAATCATTCATTGTTCGCCTGCAGGCAGGTATTGAATCCCAAGGGAATCTACGTTGCGGTCGGAGGACCGAGCGGCGCGTGGATGATCGGTCTTTTCGGTCGAGTAGTTGGAGGGCTTGCGTTGTCAGTGTTGACGGGCCAGAAGTTCGTCACGTTTATGGCGAAATCGAGCAAAGAGGACCTGCGGATCTTGGGCGAACTCATGGAGAATGGAAAGGTCACACCGGTCATCGACCGAAGATACAAGTTGACTGAAGTACCTGAGGCCATCCGGTATCTGGAGGAAGGGCACGCTCGCGGAAAAGTACTGATCACACTCGAATGTTGACGGTTTCCGCTTGGAGGTTGTAATCAGGCTGGTTATTTTCGTTGACAATTGGCCGCTCGGGGTCAGGGACCAAACTCGCGATATTTCGACAATCACCACTTCGTTCAGTTTTTATGCGAACACGACCGTTTTGTTCTGGTAGACCAGGATGCGGTTTTCGAGATGCCAGCGCACGGCTCGCGAGAGCACGACCTTCTCCAAGTCCCGACCCTTGCTCACCATGTCCTCGACAGTGTCGCGATGGGAAACGCGCACCACGTCTTGCTCGATGATTGGTCCTTCGTCCAGGGTGGCGGTGACGTAATGGCTGGTGGCCCCGATGAGCTTCACGCCGCGCTCGAAAGCTTGATGATAGGGTTTCGCCCCGATGAAAGCGGGAAGAAATGAATGGTGGATATTGATCATCCGCAACAGATACTGGGCTACGAAATCCGGTCCCAGGATCTGCATGTAGCGCGCAAGCACGATCAGGTCCACCTCCTGCCCGAGTAGCTCAAGCATTTCCCGTTCGGTCTCGCATTTGTCTTTGGGGTTGGTCAGCAAATGGAAAGGGACTTGATGAAAGTCGGCCAGCGGCTTGGCAGTTGGGTGGTTGCTGATAATCATGACAATGTCACAGGCTAGGTCGCCGGTTCTGTGCCGGTACAGCAGATCGGCAAGACAGTGGTCATAGGCGGAAACCAGGATGGCGATCTTGGGGCGGTAGTTGGTCAACGCCAAGTTGTAGTGAATCCGGAAACGTTCGGCCACTGGCTTGAAGTAGTGCTCGAAATCCGAGATTGGAATATCGAACCCGTCGAGATCCCATTCCAGCCTTGATAAAAACAAGTCGCGCCCACTGTCCAGATGATCGTCGCTGTGCAAGACGCTACCGTTGTGCCCAATCAGAAACTGGGAGATCTCGGCCACCACGCCTTTGCGAGCGAGCGGCATAGGAGTGCTTAGAAGCAAGACGGCGGTGTTCTTCATTTTCCGCTCATCATACTCCACGGATCAGGACTCGAAAATACGGGCAAAGGAAAGTAATCGGGATACTTCGACAATCTATTGTTGCTGAGCAGGCGGGTCGCTTGTTCCATGTTTCTGCTGATACTCAGCCTTTCGTTTTGTCGTGGTTGGCCCCTCAACTCCCAATGCATGCTCTGCCCAATAACGTACTTGCTCCTTGGGGTGGTCGAGGTAGCGACGGATGGCCTGCTCGTACTCGTATGAACCTTCAATTTTCAAAAGATTGCCCGCAATGGACAAAAACGCATGGTAAGGAATTGGTCCCCAGAACACGTCGTCAGGGATACCGTTCACTGCCTCCGCTTCCATGGCCTTTCGGTGCTGGTCGTAGTACGGCCGGATGGCGGATGTAGCGCGCTTGTCACCCGCAATGCCCAGAGCCTGAATGTAATTGAGCGGCGGACGTTCGGACTCGTTGTCTTGCACTCGGGCTATGAGGAACTCGACCGCGCGGTTGCGGTCGGGATGTTTGAGCACTGCGAGGGCACAACTGCTCCAAATGCGGGCGTCGCCGTCGTGCGTGACAATTTCCAAAATCTCCGTGTCATTCTCGGTCCACGTTTCCTTTCGGTGGAAGTTGAACGCAAAGTCCCTGCGTTCCACTTCGTTCATAGAAGGCCAGCGTCTCCGAATTTCAGATGCGCTCACCTCGAAGCCTTTCTCCGCCATGAACCTCGAAAGACTGCAATAAGATTTTGGCCCACACTTGAACGAGTATGACCCCTCCGTTCTCCGCACTAACTCGCAGTTCTCTCCGTAGTCACGCTTGGCACGTCGAAGAATGTCCGGGCCGATGTCGTTCATGCTGCTTACGTTAGCACAGGCGAGTGTTGTTATCAGGGCGATGTCACAAGCTTGCCCCCCCCGGATTCGTCCGGCAGCAACTGCAAGCGTCATCGCGACCCTTCACCAATGGAGGGGGATTCCGCGACGCTAACCCGCTCGAAGAAAACGGTACGGACGACCTGCAAGTTAAATATTCTGCATTCGTCGAGCAATGCCAGATCGTTTCGCTACTTCGCGATTTCCGGCGCTCCCAAGTCCATCGGAGCTTCAACATTCGGCAGGGGCTTCTGCTCCCCAGGTTGGGGCGTGAGCGCTTTCAACTCAGACCGTGCAGTTTCGGGCGGTACCGGAATCATCACCCAAAAATTCTTCATCTGAAAGGCAGAGGTAGGCTGGACCATCACGCGAAAATAGTAACCGAACCCTTCCCTAAAAACCTGCTGCATCACCCCGTGCTTCGGATCAGACCCACGTAGCTTGTGCTCGCCCGGCGTGATGGGAATGACAATGTACCTTCCACTGTACAGGCTGCAAACTTTCTCATCATCCACGTAGATACTGGCTCGCCTTCCATATCCCACAAACCCACGATACCGGTATACGACCGCGGTTGCGTGCGGGCCCCGCATGGCTTCGATTTTGCACGGCTCTAATTCCTGTGCTCGGGAAATAGACAAGCACAGACAAAATGCCATGCTCAGACCGGTCGCGATGGCTTGTAATTTCGACATGCACGTGCCGCTGAGGATAAGCATCTCCGATGGCACCTAAAATCGATCAAGAATCGAGAGGCGTGGAAAAGATTATATCCGTAACTGTCGAACTCAAGGCAATAGAAGCACTCTTGAGAAACGGCCGCTCTGGTCAAACGGGGAGTTACGCCAATGACCGCGTCGTTTCCGGTTGAGCCGACAAACCGAACAGAATCGCCGGATCCGCGCCTTGCTCATGAACGTCAGCCACGACACTCGGAGAACGAAGCAGCACATTCGCGGGAACGGGTTCAATCAGTTTGCCGGCAAGGGTGATGGTGCCGGTTGCGATTGCGCCTTTTTCCTCAGGGCCGCCGCGGAAATCAGGGTGATGGCAAGCCCAACCGGGAAGGGCTCGATGAAAGTCATCAGTGAGTTGAAGAGCGGGTTTTCGTACTGCTCCTTGAATTTCTTCAGTTGCTCAACTTGCGCCTGGACGGCTGCAGGACTCGCGCCCGAGGCCTTGAGCTTCTCGATCGTATGGGCGCCGTAGTTGTTCATGAAGTCGTGCATGAAGTTGAAGTAAAGAATTTCCCACGTCACGACGTAGAAGATGCACGAAATCAGGGTAATGGAGATCCCCACGGCAAACGCCTTGGTGAACGTAATCTGGCCGTTGCTCGCGTTGTCGCGGTACGAGCGGATGCCGAAGAACACCAGCAAAAACGATAGGACGATGGTGGTGTAACCGACGATCAAGGCCTCGTTAAAGCCGATCCTGTGCGCGAACGGCACTGTGGCCACCATCATCAACGAGGAAAGAGCGCCGGAAATCAGCCCAAAAGTCAGCACCGTCTTTTTCATAGATTGAAGCCTCCTGTTGTTTTGAGTCCGTGAAACCTGGTTTAACGCGCACGAAATGGTGTGCGCTTCGCCGCCTCCACGGTCAGTCTTCTTTCGGCTTTGACGGTTCCCATAACTCAATGCGGTTGCCGTCTGGATCGGTGATCCAGGCGAACCGGCCGTAGTCGTAGTCTTCGCGGTGGGGATCGATTTCGACTCCTGATTTCTTTAGGTTTTCGAGCAGCGCGTCGAGATTGTCGACGCGGTAGTTGACCATGAAGCTGGCTTTGCTCGCGCCGAAATATTTCGTCGACTGGGGGAAGATGCACCACGCTGTCAAGGCTTTGCACCGGGCTCGGTGCCGTCTGCTGCCTGCGGTTCGCGCCAGTGAAACGACGCTCCCTGGCCGTGCGATTCGCGCTCGATGCCGAGATGCTTCTCATACCAGTCATAGAGCTGCGGCGGGTTCACTGATTTGAAGAAAATTCCGCCAATGCCGGTTACGCGCCTCATAAGCCTCCTTCACCAGGCCTCATAGGCCAGAACTGTAGCGGGGGACATGAAAGTTGTCGTCACCCTTTTGGGTGATTCTGCATCGGGGAGCAAAAAATCATCCTTTCGGGTGGGTAGGGACGTCACGGGATCAGCCGGGCGGTCTTGCCGATCTGCACAGCCTGGGTGCGACGCTTTGCGCCGAGCTTGTCAAACAGCCGACTCGAATGCGTCTTCACCGTGTTTTCGCTGACGAAAAGCCGCCCGGCAATCTCCCGATTGCTCAACCCCGTGGCGATGAGCCCGAGAATCTCCATCTCGCGGGGTGTAATCCCGAACTGGCTCACGCGCGTTTCGTCGGCGACGAACGGACCCATGGGCTGAACCGGGGACTGCGCAGGGACTTCCTTGATGATCACTGCCGGCTTCTTTTTCGTGAGTGTCTGCCCGAGCCAGATGCCTAGTCCGGCAAACAGGGCGGCGACCAGGGCGCCGTAAATCTCCACAGAATGCTCGACGACCAGGAAGCGGTACTCCGTCAGCTTCAGGACGGCAATGAGCAGGCCGCCGGCCACGCCGTAGAGCAGGATGTCGCGCACCGCGCGGCGGCGCGAACTTGGGGCGCTTTCCCTCGTCAAAGTCACGGGAGGCCATGATATCTGAAGACTGCAACCTTGGGGAGCACCCGCCTCCGATAACCGGGCACACGCAGTGGATACCCTGCACCGGATTTTTCGTGCCTCGCGGCAAGGATTGCGGTCGGTTCACGGCTGTTTCCCTAGAGCGCGACTCAACTTTGGTCGGTCCTCCCGCAAAATCTCGGAGGGTAGACACAGCGACACTATGCCTCGCGAAAGTGAATTGTCGAAGGCGATAGCCCGAATGGCGCATGGCGGAATGTAACTTGGTGCGATCGCCAACCATCTATCTCGAATTGTCTGATTTTGATTTCAGCAAGGGCTGAACCCGCACCGCCATCTTTGTGCCCGCGATTGACGGCTTCCTACAACAATCCTATCGAGCTCCTCTCCAAACCACTTCCAAACCACCGGTTTCATTGACTTGCCCGTTTCGCCCACGTAAGATTTGCCCCTGATGATCGGCCAAACCATCTCCCACTACCGCATTATCGAAAAACTTGGTGGCGGCGGTATGGGTGTCGTCTACAAGGCCGAGGACACGATGCTCGGCCGCTTCGTCGCCCTAAAGTTTCTTCCCGACGACGTGGCCCAGGATGCGCAGTCTCTCGAGCGCTTTCGCCGGGAAGCGCGTGCCGCTTCCGCATTGAACCACCCCAATATCTGCACCATCTACGAAATTGGCAACCATGAGGGCCAATGGTTCCTGGCGATGGAGTTTCTCGATGGATTGACGCTGAAACATCGCATCGGCGGGCGGCCGCTAGAACTCGAAATCCTGTTGCCCCTTGGCATCGAGATCGCCGATGCGCTCGATGCTGCCCATGCCGAAGGCATCATCCACCGCGACATCAAGCCCGCAAATGTTTTTGTGACCAAGCGGGGACACGCGAAAGTGCTCGACTTTGGCCTTGCCAAGGTGACGGTCAAGAGCGATCCGAAAGACAAGGATGCGGTCACGCTGGCGCAAACTGCCGCTGCTGGCCTCGAAGACCTGACCAGCCCCGGCACCGCTCTCGGCACCGTGGCTTACATGTCTCCCGAGCAGGCCCGGGGCAAGGAACTCGACAACCGCACCGATCTGTTTTCTTTCGGGGCCGTACTCTACGAGATGGCGACCGGCGAGGTGCCCTTTCGCGGCGAAACTTCGGCTGTCATCTTTGAAGGCATTCTGACGCGGGCGCCTGCGTCGCCGTTGCGGCTGAATCGCGATCTGCCCGCTGAGTTCGAACGCATCATGAATCGCGCGCTGGAAAAAGACCGCAATCTGCGCTACCAGCACGCTTCCGACATACGGGTTGAGCTGCAACGGCTCAAACGCGATACCGAATCCGGCCGCTCGGCGATTGTCTCCGCCGTGGCAGAGCCCGCTGTGCCGGCTGCCGCGCCCGCATCCGGCACCGTGTGGCCGGCGTCATCGAGTGGAATCACGCCCCTTCCTGCGAGCGGGCCGAGTGCAGCAGCGCCATCTTCGGGGTCGGCAATGATTCCGCCAGCAACCGGCCATCGCCGCTGGCTTTTTGCTGCCGCTGCGCTGGTGTTGGTCGCTGGGTTAGGTGCCGGAGCATTCTTTTATACCCACCGTGCCAGCGCCCTCACCGAAAAAGACTTCATCCTGCTCACCGACTTCACCAACACTACCGGAGACTCTGTCTTTGACGGCACGCTCAAGCAGGCGCTCGCCGTGCAACTTGAGCAGTCGCCATTTCTGAACGTTTATCCCCAGGAGCGTGTGCGCGAGGCGCTCCGCTACGCCGGGCGCTCTCCCGACGATCGCGTCACCGTGCCCGTCGCCCGCGATATCTGCCAACGCGACGCGATCAAGGCGATTCTCACCGGGACCATCAGCTCCCTGGGATCGAACTATGTGATCAGCCTGGAGGCTCTGAACTGCCGCACCGGAGACACCATCGCCCGCCAGCAGGCCGAGGCTGCCAGCAAGGAAAAGGTCCTGCAGGCCCTGGGAACCGCAGCCAAAGAAATTCGCGGTCCATTAGGCGAGACCGTAACCTCGATCGAGCATTTCAACGCGCCCGTCGAGCAGGCCACCACATCGTCTCTGGAGGCGATGCAAGCCTACGCCATGGGTGATGAGAAGCGCGCCGTCGAAGGCGATCTTCCGGCCTTGCCGTTTTACAAACACGCTGCCGAACTCGATCCCAACTTCGCCATGGCCTATGCGCGTATGGGAGCGGTGTACGGAAACCTGGGAGAACGCCGCCTGGCCGAGGAGAATGCGCAGAAGGCCTTCGAGCTTCGTGACCGAACGAGCGAGCGGGAAAAATTTTATATTGCCGACCACTACTACCGCGACGCAACCGGTGAATTGGATAAGGACATCGAGGACCTGGAACTCTGGATTCAGACGTATCCGCGCGATTTCTCGCCGCGCAACAACATCGCGGTGGAGTATGCCGGCGTAGGAGAGTTCCAGAAGGCGCTCGCGCAAGCCCTCGAAGCCCTCCGCCTGCAACCGCACGATGTTCTCCCTTATACGAATGTGGTTGCCAGCTACATTCGCCTGAATCAACTCGAGGAAGCCAAGGCCATCTACAAGCAGGCAATCGAGAAAAAAATGGACACCCTTGGGATCCATAGCCAACGCTTCACAATCGCTTACCTCGAAGGAGACTCGCAGGAGATGGAGCGCCAGGCGGTCTGGGCTTCGGGGAAAACTCAGGAATCCATCATTTTGCTGCAGGAGTCCCAGGTTGCGGCGTCCCGCGGCCAGCTCAAGAAGGCGCGGGAGCTGTCGCAACAGGCTTTCGATTCCGCGAAGAAGTTCGGTCTTCAATCAGCGGCGGCACTCGCGGCCGCCGTGCGCGGTATTTTCGAGAACTGGCTCGGCGATCCTTCGCTAGCAAGAACTTGGTCCACTCAGGCCCTGGAACTATCTCAGGATCAGATGGTGTGGGCGGGGGCCGCGCTGGCTTTGGCAGGCGACTCGGCGAGGCCGGAGAAAGTGATTGACACAGAGGGGAAGAGACACCCCAAGGACACCGACTTACAGCAGGACTGGATTCCGCAGGTGCGGGCGGCGATCGCGATCAAGAGCTCCAATCCCGCGGCGGCGGTCGAAGCGCTGAAGTCGTCTGGATTGTTGGAGCCGAGTGACATCGGTCCGACGTTTTATCGCGGGCTCGCTTATCTCGATATGAAGTCGGGCAAGGAGGCGGCGGCAGAATTCAAGAAAATCATGGACCGGAGAACCATTCAAGCGGTGTCGCCGCTTCATCCCCTTAGCCAGCTACATCTGGCCCGCTCACTCTCTCTCACGGGCGATACTGCGGCCGCCCGCACCGCCTACCAGGATTTCTTCGCCCAGTGGAAAGACGCCGACCCCGATTTGCCATTACTTAAACAAGCCAAGGGGGAGTACGCGAAGTTGCAATAGCCGGAGAAAGTCCTGCCTGCTGGTTCACTGTCCAGCGATCGTTGTTGTAACCGGATAGCGCAACTTTGAGGCTTTTGCTCAGACAGGCGAAAAGGTGCTCAGGAACAGAGGCTCGGAGCGGAGAATTCGGTTGAGCGTAACAGAGATGTTGCGACGGATTCGAAGGTGCGAGATTTGGCGCTGACTGCGTTCACTTGTCATGGCCATTGAATAGGTTGCAGGCGAGTGGAGCTAGACGCTCGATTTCCAGGTTGCTCTCCAGTTCCGCACTGCGCTCGAAATCCTGCCCGGGAGTTTCCTGCGATTCAGGAATCCCATGAATAATGCGAAACCGACGAACGTGTAAACATAGAGCCGCCAGCCGCCGAAAAGAACAATGGCCCAGACGGCGAGAAGCGACAGAGAACCGAGCAAGATGTGCTTGCCGTCTCCCGGGTGGTGCGCGAAATCGGAATCTCTGCTTGCCTGTTCCTGGTTGTCCACGATACTCACTGCGCTACGA
>Ga0302324_100005154_pt1 | contig 28639 bp, 39 predicted proteins | sample Palsa_T0_1_FD_201949 | JGI IMG/M metagenome (GOLD analysis project Ga0302324, IMG submission 201949) | Peat permafrost microbial communities from Stordalen Mire near Abisko, Sweden - Palsa_T0_1 | ecosystem: Environmental > Terrestrial > Soil > Palsa > Peat permafrost | place: Sweden: Abisko...
ATCCGGATTGTTGGGAATTGGCAAATACACCATCAGGCCTCCTGGTTGGGCGCAACCTGTGCGAAAGTGCGAAATCGGGAGAGGATTACCAGTCGGAGAGGATTATCAGTCTCTGAGGGATGTGCTGTGTGCGGTCACGGCGGATAGATGATTGAATCCTGCTGGGTGTAGGTGACAGGGCAGCGTTCTAACCAACTGAACTACGTCCCCTCTTGCTTTTCATACGGTTAGGGCCAAACCCGCATGTTTACTGTCTATTCTTGCTGTCAACCGTTTCGCCTGCGTCAATCCGTTCCACCGAATATAACCAGTTTTCGGTGCGAAATGGACAGTAAATGGACAGTATGAAAGACCGCCAAAAACCGTCCGCAGGCTATCGCGACGCCGAGCATCTGTCCATGCTCTGTGCTGAATTGTAGCAGAGGCAATTGAGATCAGTACAGGCGCTGCCTCAGAAGGTGATGTCGTGATGCTGTGTTGAATTCCTGAAAAATGGAGCAGATGATTCTGTTCACGCTTTGCACATTGACGAGGGCAAACCAATGGGCCGGCCTCGTTGCCGCACTTCCACGGAAAGTGCTCGATCACGTTTGTGGTGTCAGCTTCTGCCGTGATGCTGGGGGAGGATCGCGTCCAAGGCGCGCCATGGCGCTAGCTGGGCCTCCGTGGGTAGCAGACGCGCAAATCCGCAAAAGCGGCACCGGTTCTCCGACTACCCGCTGAGCTGTGACGGTTGAGGAGTCACTGATGCTATTCAATCAGTGCGCCAAAGGTGGTTCGAACCTGTACCCCACCCACGGATCCGTGCAAATAAAAAGCGGGCGGCTGGGATCGGGCTCGATTTTCTTTCGGAGTTGACTTATAAAGACGCGAAGGTATTGCCTTTCTTCGCAACAACTCGGTCCCCAAATGGCCTGGAGGAGGCTGCGATGCCGGAGGGGCTTCCCCTTGTTAGCTACGAGGAATCGTAATAACTCAAATTCCTTCGGTGTCAGGCGCACCCTCGCGCCCCGAACAGAGACAATCCTTCGCTCAAAATCAATCTTGAGCTCTCTTGATTCAAAGCTCTCCGGGTTTTCCGTTTGCACCACACGACGTAAGAGAGCTCGGACACGTGCCAGGAGCTCTTTTACCGAAAACGGAGATACCATACAGTCGTCCGCCCCAGCATCCAACATTGCCGCTTTCTCTTGTTCGCTTTTTGGTAACAGGAACACAATCATCGGCACGTCGGTCAGGCCTCGGATTTCGCGACACATTAGGTCCGGCGGTTCCGCCACGAGGTCGATGAGAATTAGATCAGGACGGTCATTCCCGAGTCTTACCAAGGCTTCCCCGCCAGACTTTGCCTCGACCACCGAGCAGCCTTCGGAAGACAAAGTTGTCCACAACGTTCGACGAGCCCGTGGATCGTCAGCGACAACCAGAACCGTGGCAGATGTCGTTGATAGTCTCATAAGAGAAGTCATTCCTCGCGTCTGAACTCTTGATCCGAGCTGAGGCGATGCTTACAAGTTTGTCGCGAAGTTCCGCCGCCCTTCCGATCCGTTCGAGAGCGCGAACTCGCGCTGCAGCAACCGCCGCGCGCGTGCAGCCGATATGAAGAGAGCACTCGTGATCCGAGTAGCCTTCGAGGACTGACATTACAAATGCGAATCGCTCGAACACTGGAAGCTTTACAATCTCGGTGATTTCAGTTCGATCCGTCGCGCAATCGCCGGCACCTCGGGCAAAAGACTCTGGGGTGTCGACCGTCAATCCCGTGTGGAGCACTCGAATTGCATCCAGAATGATCATCCGCCGCGCCCAGGCCTCCGCCCAATTCTTGAAGACTGGGTTCCCTTCTTGAGCCATCTGCAGGCCACCGAGAAAGCATTGCTCAGCGGTAGGCTCATCTCCTGTGATCAGGAACGACAAGCGATACAATCGGTTCATGTCCGTCTCGAAGATTTGACAGAAATCCGTCGTGGTGGCGTAGGGTGAGGGTCGCTGCTTTCCAACCTTTGTTGCTCCGAACATCTCGGTTCCTCCTCTACGGTGTAGTGGATATGAGCCCCGAGCGCACATTCTCTTAAATTGACGATCAGCTCGCGGCCTCGAATCGGGCAAAGCAGGTTGTGACCCTCGAAAACCAGGGTGTTGATTCGGTGGAGATCGGTCCCATAACGTTTACCGGCATCACCGGAGATGTATCCCAGTTCAGCGACCACGCCTTTTGCCAGGCCAGTCTGGGAGCCGGGAAGAGTTGCACGATCGCGGTCATTTTCACACCCGACGCAGTAGGCGCGGACGCAGCCACGCTAAACATTGTGACCAGCGCTCCAGGCAGTCCGATCGAGGTGCCGATCGCCGCCGCCGGGATCGAGAAAGGAAAATGAGAAGGAGCCTAGCGCGGGGGTTAGAGTCGCCTGGCCCCCGCACAATCACACCTAAGTCGCCCGATGTCTGGGCGGCTTTTCTTTTGTGACAGAAACACAGTCAGGCTGCGCGAAAGGCCAAAGCGGCTTTTGGGGACGGTTGCTCTTGCCTGTCGGGAGAGATGTTCTCTTTGAGAGCTATGGAAAGGCGCACGTATCTCAGCCCCCGCCTTAGCACAGATTCCGCCCGTGGAACAGGTGTGTTGCTCAAACGCCTACGTGTCATGGGTTAGTGTCAGGTGACTGACATTCGGACCCTCACGACCGCCCCTTCAACGTGTAACGATTCTTGGCATGACATGACCCTCCCCCGGAGGCACCAAAATCACTGACGTATCAAAAGGAGCGGAAATATGAGTAACGAAACGGAAAGAGATCCAAAACAGCAGCAAGGCAAGCACGCCCCCGCTGGACCAGTAAACACCTCGGATACCAAGACTAACCCTTCGCCGGGAAACCAGAGTCAGGGGCACCATCCCGAAGATGTTTCCAAGAAAACTCCCTCACAGGACGACGACTCTCAGCACGGTCAAGGAAAACCAGAGGATCGGAAGCGGCGTGCTTCCTGAACAATTTCTTTGAGGATCAAAAAGTCTAGGTTGAAGCGCCCCCGCTTAAACGCCTGGGCGCTTCAACAGCACTCTAGTCAAGAGGCCTGTAGCTACTAGTGTTACGTCTTCCTTCATGTTGCTTCGCAACTTTGGCGGTCATGGCCATCCTGCGAACGCGCAATCGCGGGCAACAACTGGCTAGCCAAGTGATCTTTGGCTACGAAAGCGTCTATACACCCCAAGGTTTGTGCAGGGAGATCCGCCGCGCCAGATAGCATGATGATTGGCGCGTGCGGCTGAAGTCGTCTCATTTCGATAGCAACCTCTTGGCCATTCATGTCAGGCATGAAATAGTCGACAACTACAAAGTCCACCGTATGTAGGGCAGCCAATTCAAGCCCCTTACCCCCGCTGGGTACGATCAGGACGGCATATCCAAAGCTTTCGAGAAATACTTTTCACAGTCCAGCAAGTCTTGGTTATCGTCGATGCAGAGAACGATTTGGCTTCGAGGATTCATATCGACAGCGAGCGGATGACCAACTCACAATTCTCAGTGTCATCACTCTGACCTTGAAAAACCATTCGAACTCTCTCACGTTCTACTTTCCCGGTCCGGCCGTTTCAGCGGCCACTTTTCTCATCAGAGACTACGTCTCGCTGTCCCAATCGTGGTCTATGAACGGCCATACACAGTCCGGGGATTGACATGCTTTGGACGATTTTCATTGTTCTTCTGATTTTGTGGCTGCTGGCTTCAGTTTGAATATCGGCGGAGCTCTGATCCACTTGCTCCTGGTAGTGGCGGAAGTAGTTCTGGTGATCAACCTACTGAGCGGACGGCGAAGCGCGGTTTGAAGAACCGCGAGGGAAAACGCGACAGTCGGGGCGGTCAGCCCTAAACAGCTCCGAATGTGGACCTCAGAAAACTGTCATCATCATAGCTCTAGCTCTGAAGGCTGTGCGGTTACCAACGTCGGTGATTCGGCGTTTTCGAAGTTCATGTACTTTCGGAGGCCTTCCGTTTCAGTATTCATTTACTTCGTCTTTGGATTATCGTTCCCGTAACCGTCGCGAACTTCATCCTTTTCAACTGACTGCACTTCATCACTATTAATGTCCACGTTCACGTCTTCATAGCTCACCACCCTGGAGCCATGCGGAACCACGACCGCCCCATTCTCTGGTACGGTCATTCCCCCAGGAGCTAGCCCCGTCAGACTCGTGGCCAGCGCGTGCAGTTCCTTTATGGTTTCTTTCGTTTGCCTGAGCGCCTTGTTATAGTCTTCCAGTTCTAGGTAGCCGCTTATGAGTTGCAGATGGCTCGTCATTCTGTGAACCGATTGCTTAACTGCGTTCAACATGTTTCTCTGCCTCACTGTTTCAGGGAGCCCTTCGTATCGTTCGTTAATTCAGGACCCCCTGATCGCGTGGGCGGCCCTGGAACATGCGTCACGCTTCGCAATAGATGGTGCAGTATCTCCTATACTGCGCCATAGAGGAAAACAGCGAATGACGGGGGAGGGCCGCGTGTGTTTCCTTAGCATCCGACTCCTTGGAACCAATTTACGACCGTCGCATATCTTGGAATTGTTCACAAGTGCACAGTGTTCGAAATAGGTGCTGCATTCTTCCCGATATGGGAATGCGGTCTTCCACCGTGTGGCACCAAATGTCCATCCGGTCCAGAAACTCGACTTTCTCATGCAAGTTGTCCGCATTTTACAAAGCCAACGGGCCGCCGAATGAAGTTTTACATTTCATCAAGAGGGCTCACATAAGCCGAAAACCAAAAGCAGAAGCTAGAAGCAATCGCGACTAACGCTGACATTACACCACTCAGAACGGGAGTAGCTGGGTGTCACGGGCAAGCGGGAAGTAATCCCAAGGTAAGGTTGGCCGACCACACAACCAGAACCTCTCTTCACACATCGCAGAAGCCCGTTTCCTGTTGGCCGAACAAACTGGAACTTGTATTCGACGGCTCGAATTGGGTCGCGAACCACCACTTCCGTGGGTGACCTTCACGGCTCGGGTGTTAATTCTATGAGCTGACTCTGTGGAAACCGACCGTCATGCTCCAAGGGAAGAAGTACCTGTCCTGCGTCCTGCGACAGCTGCGATCTCGTTGAGCATGCCGCTGAAAATCCAGCGATGCATAGGATAAAGCATGTACCAATAGAGTAGCCCCGCCAATCCGGCAGGATCAAAAATAGCGGTCTGCCGAATGACGGAGCCTCGGCTATTTGCTTCGACCTCGAACTGCAACCACGCGCGGCCCGGCACTTTCATTTCAGCGACCAGACCGAGTTCGTGATCCGGCACAAAGGATTCCTCTCGCCAGAAATCCAGAGCGTCGCCTGCGGAAAGTGTGTGAGGATCGCGACGGCCCCGGCGCAGTCCCACGCCGCCAACGAGGAGGTCCGCTGTGCCTCGAAACCACCAAAGCACATTGGCAAAGTACCAGCCACAAACTTGAGAGGCGAGGCGTCAGGATCGGAACCGGGATCATCCATCGGCGGAGACCGCATTGCCGGGCATATTCCCGCATGATCTGGCCGTAGCTGACTTGGTCGGTGCCCCCAATTTCGAAAACTCCACACTGCTCCACCGGCAACACCAGCGCGGCCATTAGGTAAGCAACCACATCTTCGACCGCGATCGGCTGGGCTTTGACGGCAACCCACCGCGGGCAGACCATTACCGGCAACCGCTGTACCAGCGCGCGAATCATTTCAAATGAAAGACTGCCGGAACCGATCACGATGGATGCGCGGAATTCTATGGTGGGGATCTCTGAGCTTCGCAGGATGTCTGCCACCTCGTGACGACTGAGCAAATAAGCGGAGAGCGCTTGGTCCTGGTTCCCCAAGCCACTCAGATAGACGATGCGTCGTACTCCAGAATCGCGCGCTACATCGGCGAACTTTTGGGCGGCTTCGCGGTCTTCTTGTTCGAACTTACCCGAAGACCCTATGGAGTGGACGAGGTAATACGCCGTCTGGACTCCTGCCATCGCCGGCACGAGTGAACGGCGATCCAGGCAATCTGCTTTAATGGCTTCCGTGGAAGCGGCAACTTTTGGTCTGAGAAAATCAGGTCGCCGAGCTAAGCAGCGAACAGGCCAGCCCGCCTTCTCCAACTCCTTGAGTAGGCGCCCCCCTATGTAGCCTGATGCTCCCGTTAGTAGGACGAGTGGGCGATGATCTGGGCCCATTAAGTCTCCTCATTCCGCCCACTGAGCTAGGCTGGCCTGATCCTAGCATTTCCCGGATCACTTGTTTTTCACGAGAGGTCAATGGCCGAACACTTGAGTTTGCGCTCGCCAGCTTTACTTATGCACATTCAAGCGCCTTGAAGCTGACATGGGGATGGTTGATGTGACAAAGCCATTTCCTCCAATTGAGAGTTGTTGGTTTCAAAGTAAACCGCGTCGCCACTTGTGTCGGAAACCACTTGCCGCGAGTGGCAGGACGGCTCAGCGTTCGGCGTGTGATTTTACTGACAGGGGTCTACGTCAGCGAGTCGATGGGCTGGACCAAAACCCAAGTAAGGCGTTGTAAAGCAAAGTGACGGTCACGTCACGGGCGTTCCGCTTGAACGCGAAGTGATAGCGGAACGTGCAGTGCAGCTCGCCGGCCGCGACCCCCTCACGGAAACGTCCGTAGAATTCCTGCATGTCAGTACAGGGCGCGATCTGCTTAAAGAAATTCTTTCCCACAACCTTCTGCCTGGTGAGACCAGAAAGCCCGCTTTTCTTGGGACATTTTATTTTTGGACCGCTTGCAGGTTTTCAAAAGCTTTAGGTCCGTTGAGCTTTGTATGTAATCGAGATTTTTCGCCAACTGAGATAACGGCGAGGTCGCTGTGGAAGTGTTAGTCACAGAAACTCAACGTAAGGAGTGTGTAACCCAACGCAAGAATGCCGCAGATCAGCAAGGGCGTAAACGCTTTCCTAGCACCCAACAAAGACTCATGGGCAGGGGGTATTACGCATTGAGGGGATTTTGCTACACCCCCTCCCCACAACAAAACTTAGGACCCAGGGCCCGCCCGCGCGCGGCGCGTCGCAGGGCCGGACAAGAGGTGTTCATTGCGCGAGCGTCATGGGGGCCGGTTAGGAACGCTCAGGCGACTGATTCATACATGTATCCTTGACCTTTGACTGTGATTAACCGCTTTCGGAGCTTCCTTCCCAATTTCTTTCTTAGCGCAGAGATGTGCCCCCGAGCAAACCACTCGTTTAGACCACCGGGAGAACAAGACATCTTTACCGGGGATACAGGTTTCCCAGCATTTTCCAAGAGCAATTTGAAGATTGTGGCTTCTATGCGAGACAGTTTGAGTTTCCTGCCATTCATGATCAATAAAAATGATCTCTCATTGAGCGTCGCATCACCGACAACAGTGGAACTGTCCTGAGGTTTCCATCGCTCTGACACTTCCTTCGCCGCCTCGTAAAACTCGGATAGCGAATTGAGACGCTTTCCAATACTCAATAGGGGGGCGCCTTCGCGCAGGATCTTGTATCGATTCACCAGGCTGCCGACTTCCGGAACAAGATACATCCCAGCGAACCCATCCAAGCTCTTGTTCGTCAGGCAAACGAGAGAAGCCAAGCTTTCCTCTCCGCGATGCTTTATCAGTATCCATCTTGGTCCTTCCAAGGTTGGTGTGAGAGGGCGGCACGTATGGACAGCAATCTGAATATGATTGTCCAACTTCACGGCTTTTCGACAACTTTGGTGCGGTAGCCGGATAATCTGTAGACAGGATGGAAATAACTGGCTCAGATTGCGCAACAACTCTGCTCGCAAGCTTTGCCCTTTTCTATAGCCTTCCATAGCTCTGAAGGTAAGCCCGGAAGGTTTATAACCTATCAATTCATATGCTCTTTTCATCGACCCGAAACGACGAACAAACGCACGGTGATCGAAAATACCTCGCTTCCTCAAGAGTTTCTGACTCAGCTTCCCCTTTCGTCTCAGCACTTTCCTCATTTCGGCAAGATAATAGCTGTCTGGCTTGCTGACCTTATAGTTTCGTACTTGCATCAACCGTTGAACACAGGCGAACTGCTCGGCGCTGACGAGCGGCGCGAACGCATTGAGTTTAGTAATCCATACGCTGCGAGGCAACCTAGTCGTGCATCGACTGAAAGGTTTCTTGGTCTTTCCCCACACGTTTGTACCTGTGTATTTCTCATTTTTTAGAATGAGGTACACGTTCAGCACGTTCCAACGTTTGCCATCAATGTACTTGATCCTTCTGCGATTGAGTTCCTCCGCAATTTGCCGCGGAGATTGGCGTCTTTTTGCTGCGAGCTCAAAGATGATGCGAATGACCTCAACCTCATGACTTGGACCGGGAATGAGTATTACCCTGTCTGATGTGAGGCTCTTGCGCTCGTGGAACTTGAGAATCCTTCTTCGGCTACCATCCATGGAAATCATCATTCGTCGAAGTCCATAGCCTGGAGTTGAACCGACCCGAAAGCCCTCAGCCACAAGCCGCCGCATACCTGCTGACACCTTGACTGACAATTCGCGGCTGTACTCTGCCGCCATCGTTCGCTTCAAAGTCTTCATGATCTCATTGGGTAATCTGCCATCGTTCTCGAATTGCTCTGCACAGTAATGGACGGGAACGCCCGCACTCCGGCAGAGGAACTCATAGTGGGCTGATTCGTCGGTGTCCTGAAAGCGTCCCCAGCGGCTCACGTCATAAACGAGAATGGCCCGGAAGCGCGTTTGACCGCCTATCACGTCCTGAATCAGTTGCCGAAGTCCTATTCGGTGCTTGATTCCAATGCCACTCTTTCCGGGATCGGCGTAGCTCACAACCACTTCATACCCGTGCGCCGCAGCGTATCGTCGAATCGCGGCCTGTTGAAGAACGATTGAGTTCGGTTGCACTTCCGTAGACATTCTCACGTATTCCGCTGCCGGAACTAACAACTGTGTTGGCATCTTAATTTCTCCTTGTCTGGGCAGTCAGTGGGTGCAGCAGGCGATCATCCCGTGGAACCGTTACGTTTTCCGTTTCGATTTCGACAAATCGTTTTTCCAGTCATAGCCGATCAACTCATACGCTCGGTCGAGCCTTCCGAACCGCCGCCTCAATTTGTGCGTGGAAAACAACCTGGGTGCCGTGTCAATAATTGGCTTGCTGAGTCGGCCATGTGAAGCTAACAACGAACGCAAGTGCTGCAACATCTCCTCATCTGTTGTTCGCCCGCTCTGCTTCCAGTCGTAGCCGATTAGCTCGCAAGCACGACGTAGGCCTCCGAATCGGTACCAAAAAGTACGGGAGCTTGGCATCCCGACGCTCTCATCGATGATCTGGTTGCTCAGCTTACCGTTTACCGCCCATAAAGAGCGCAGCCCTTCCAAGAGTTGCCCGTTGGTCCTGTGGGCTGTCCGGCCACGAATCTCCTGAGCCAGCGCAAAAGTGTCGGTATCTACAATCTTTTCATGTGCTCCCGGACAGATGACCCAGTCTGACGTTGGTACTGCTACAGGGGCGGACCCCAGTCTCATCGTCGTGCGATTAAACACATTGCATCCAACATACTTCGGATGCGAGATCAGGTTCGCGACGACCGAGTGAGTCCACTGCTTGTTCTTGATGCTTGGTACTCCCCGCTGATTGAGGTCGCGGGCTATATGGCCTTGAAGCTCATGCCGTTAACCGTGAATTTTCGGAAAATCTCTCGTACTTCGTCAATCTCGCAAGCCGGCCCCGAAACCAGAATCACGCGATCTGTACTTATGCTCTTCGTCTCGCCATGCGCCAAGAGTTGCTTTGGAATACGGTTCTCGGAAACCAATAGACGACGGAGTCCGTATCCAGGAATACCGCCTTGTTTAAAACCAAGCTGAGCCAAACGCTTCTGACCTGCAATAACCTTGACGCCCAGCTCTCGACTGAACTCTCCTGCCATCACTCTCTTCAGCGTCTTCATGATCGAACTGGGCAAGCTCCCGTCGTTGGCGAAGGTTTCGGCGCAGTAGTGAATCGGAACGCCAGCCGATTTGCACAAGAACTCGTAGTGCGCAGCCTCATCGGTATCCTGGAATCTTCCCCACCTGCTTACGTCATAAACCAAAATGGCTTTGTAATCGGTGTTCCCGCCGGTCACATCTTGTAGCAAGTCGCAGTCCACGCCGGTTCTTGAGGAAAAGGCCGCTCTTTGCTGGATCAGCGTAGGTCCGAACCACCGTGAATCCGTGGCCTTCCGCGTATGTCCGTATCGCAGTGGATTGGTTTTCTGGTGAATATTGTTGATGTTCGGTTGACATGCGAAGGTACTGAGCGGCTTGAATGAGAGACTTGGGATCAGTCATGGTGCCCTCCTAAAGAGGGCCATCGACCAACGTCCCCAAGACTTTAGGATGATTCTGTGGAAAACTTGCCCCTAACAGGTTCCGACGGGCGATCTGACTTCCCCTGGCATCGTATCCCTGCGCCATCCCAGGCACAGACGACGTTCGATCAGCCCTCCCCCGAAAGCTGCGCTCAACCACCTTACGTTCTCTCTGCGGTGGCGCAACGACCCGTCGTAATCCGAGTTGTTACCTAAAGTCACTCTTCTCGTCGCAATCTACGTCGAGGGGGGCTGGGCACAGTCTCGGCTTGTGCATCGTGCTGGCGGCGCTGAGGCTAGCCGCACGGCACTCGCTGACCTTCGGGTCGTGCAGCCCCCAAATTGCTGAGCGATCTTGAGCTAGAAAACGCGTCCTTCGTGCGCGAGCGACTGCTTCGGTTGCGAGAGTCGGAAAAGTTGCGCAAATCGGAGGAGCACATTCGCTACCTGGCAAAATTCGATGCGTTAACGGGGTTGCTCAATCGACATGCCATCAACGCCAAACTGGACAACGTGTAAAGCAAGCAGAATCCGATCATTCTCAGATAGTTGTCCTGATCATCGATCTTGATCACTTCAAGCCCATCAACGATCGCTACGGCCATGCCGCAGGGGACCGAATCCTCAAGATCACCGCCAAACGAATGCAGCATCACGTGCGTTCCGAAGACTGCGTTGACCGGTTGGGTGGCGATGAATTTATCATCATCCTGCCCGGAAGGAACCAGGCCCACATAGCTGGCGATTTGCTTGCCACACCCGAAGCGTTTTGGGGTGCCAATCACCAACTCAAAGGCCAAGGCCGTCAGTACCCCGACTCCGGGATGCGTCATCAGCCGCCGCGCGATGGGCGGCTTCTCCACTTCCTCCTCGAGCCCTCGTGTCAAGTCGTGGATCTTCGGAGTCAGTTGGTCGAATAAGTCGAGCAGATCGCGACGACATCGCAGTGCCCACGGCGCGAGCACCAACGATTCCATCACCGAAGGACATTATCGGAGTTCTCGTTTTCGTGGCTTTTTGTCTTTACGTAATCGCTGTTTATTTCACCACGCTGCACGAGGAACAGTTCAAGCCGCATCACGACTGCTCTGGCAAGCCTCCGTGTTCGAAGACTCTTTCATGGTAAGAAGTGCTCTCAATGTTCTACCCCACTGAGTTGTTTGCTTCGGTGCTGTTGTTCGCGGCTGTGTGTTTTTCCGTCCGCACGTTTTGAAATGACTGGTCATTCTCAGGAGTGTTTCTTCACATCCTTTTCCAGCGCCTCCTCTGCGTCCAATATCCAACCTTGGATCACTTCCCGAATGCCGTAGTCGGTAACAGAATCATAGGCTTTTCTGAGACTGATAAGGTCTTCCGCGATATGCAATCGTTCCGCAGGGGAAATCATGGCGAAAATATCGCACGTTCCCGCAAGCGTTGTCTGTGACGAATGACCACTTTCAGCCTGTGGGGAAAGCAAGCGACTCCTGAGGAATGGGCTTTGGTGGGGGTTGGTAAGAAACCCAACCCCCACCCATGAAGCCTCTCTTTTGGTTTGGGAGTTACAACGTTGGACCAGACTTTATCAGGCCATCATCATGGTCGTCTGTGACGGATGAACATTGCCCTGTGAGAATCCCCAGCACGGCAGTTCAGGTCACGCCGCGTCTGGAAGCGCGCGATATAGGCTGGATTTTCCACAGCCCAATGTTCATCCGTCACAGACCGCTAAACTGGTCTTACGTTAAGCTCGGTTGCGAATGATCCCGCCAATCAAGGTTAGGGGGGCTATGAAGAACGATATTGTAGCCGAGTTCGTCAAGTCCAAATCCCAGACGGACGACATCGGCGTCGCAAGTATTTCCGATGCCGAAGTGGAGCAACCGACTATTGCGCCGAAACCGAAAAAGCCGTACGAGAAGCCAGCCTTCCGTTTCGAGAAAGTATTTGTCAACACGGCCTTATCCCGCAGCAAGCTGGCAGGCATGTGGGACAGCACGAACATCAAGGCATCCGTGACACCTGACTGATCTTGTTGAGGCCGATAGTAGCGCGGCCACGGATGCGAGCCTTACCTTCCGTGTGGAGTAGATGCTCATATGAAACCCATCCTGTTTGTGACTCGTAGCAAGATGATCGCAGCACGCGAACTAGGTGCGGAGACTATGGTGATGTCCGCCACAGACTCCACGTTGTTTACGCTCAACGAGGTTGCTTCGGTAATTTGGAAGGCGATAGACGGAACGTCGCCCTTCCGGGACGTCGTCGCAAACGCTATCTGCACAAAATACGATGTCGCGTTAGAGGTGGCCGTGGAAGGCGCGGAAGCCATGGTCAAAGGACTGGCTCAGCATGGCATCTTGATACTTTCCGAGAAGCCGATTTCCGAAATAGCGCCGCTGCGGCTCCAGGGTAGCATAGCTGTGGACACTGAAAATACTTCAGATTATCCATCGACTCAACCGGAAACTTTCAAGAAGCAGTACACGCCGCCTTCGTTTGAGTTCGAAACTGCCTTTGAAGTCTCCGCTTTGGCATGTGGCAAAGTGTACAGCAGTGAAAGTGGTTGTCATTTCAGCAGAAAAGTATCCTAACCAACGAGTCTCATTGCTTACGAATCATCGGAGCGATTCAGTGAACCGGATAGCAAGAACGCTTGCCGAAGAAGTGCTGAAAACATTCGGCGAAGTACGTCTGCGTGCCTTCGGCACAAGCATGGTGCCCTCCATCCTTCCCGGCGATTTAGTCTCCGTTCAACGGGCGGCATTGCACGATATATCGCTCGGCGAAGTGGTGCTTTTCTCGCGTGGGAACCGGCTGTTTTTGCATCGGGTGGTAAATCGAAACGTCGTACAGTCAGCGGATATATCCTTCGCATCATATTTGATCACTCGCGGTGACCGCCTCTGCCAAGATGATCAGCCGATTTGCTCGGACGAATTACTCGGGCGGGCAGTTTCCATCCAGCGTGGAAGTCAATGGTTGACACTAATATTACGTCGCGGTAGATCCCGGAAACTACTGGCCCACGTCCTGCGCGCATCTGATCTGGCGGCGTATCTGTACATCCACTTCGTTCTGTGGCGGCGATTTGTCTTTTCAGAAAGGAAAACCTCATGTCAAGTGCAACGGCGAAGATACGGCAGTCCGCGGTGGTAGTCGAAATCGGTGGGGTGCCGATCCGATTGCGTTGCGATAATGCTGTTTTTCTTGAGCAAATCGAGGAGCGCTACGCTGGCTATGTCAGTTCGTCGAGTGGTTCAGGGTTCGATTTTGAAATTCGCTTGGCTCCGCCGGATACCGCATCGGGCGACGAGGAACTTGAAGTTACGTGGAAGTCCGGGCGCTGGCTGATGAAGCGCGGCGACTTCCGCGCCGAGTGGAATCCCTTCACTCTGCGAGGAAGAATCGAACAGACCATTAATCCCTTCTCGCTAGATTCGGTTCTGCGTATCCTACATACCCTCGTGCTCGCTCGCGAGGGAGGTTTCCTCGTGCACGCATCGAGTGCGATCCGGAATGGCCGCGCATTCTTATTTTCTGGGGTTTCCGGCGCCGGGAAAACCACAATGGCCAGATTGGCTCCTCCGGATGTGGTTGTGCTGACTGACGAAGCGTCCTATGTGACGCGGAGCGATCATAAATACTTCGCGGCAGGGACGCCGTTTTTTGGCGAACTTGCTCGGGTCGGAGCCAACGAGCGTGCCCCCATTGAAGGACTATACCTCTTAGCCAAAGGGTTTGAAAATAAAATCGAACCGATCGCGGGTGCTGAGGCCGTTCGAGCATTACTTCGGAATATCCTGTTTTTTGCACGCGAACCTGACTTTGTGGAAATGGTTTTCGATGCTGCCCTCGCTTTCATTGATCGTGTACCTATCCGGAGGCTTACTTTTGCGCCTACATCCCGCGTGTGGGAGATGTTTGTATGAACACCCTGCATCTTTGTGGTTCGGAGCAAGGCTGACCGATGGTCTCTCTGGCAATCGCGATGGTTGGGAAGGCACTCAATCGTAATATCCCGCTTAGCGTACAGCTCGACTTGACTTATCGCTGCAATGAGCGGTGCATTCACTGTTATCTGGATCATAACGATCATGGAGAGATGACCACCGCGGAAATTAAAGACCTTCTGAACCAGATGGCTGATGCAGGAGTCTTCTACCTGACAATCAGCGGCGGCGAAATCCTGATGCGCGGAGACTTTTTCGGAATTTTGGAGCACGCCCGTCTACGAACATTCTGCATTAAGCTCAAAACCAATGGTGTTTTGATACGAAAGCAGGAAGCGGATCGCCTTAAAGCCCTGGGCGTCGAATCCGTGCAGATCAGTATTTATTCGCACCGGCACGAAGTTCACGATGCCATTACAAAAAGGCCGGGATCGTTGCGGCGGTCGATCGAAGCTGTGCGCCTGCTACGGAAGCACGGTTTGCACGTCATTATGGCTAATGTGTTGATGAGCCAAAATGTGAACGATTATCGAGGCGTGAAAGAACTAGCTACCGAACTGGGAGCTCAGTTTATTGTCGATCCGACGATTACGCCGATGATGGATGGGGATCGCTCCATTCTCGATTTGAACGTGGACGATGCTGCTTTGCGAGAGGTATTCCGAAACGAAGCGCTTGTCGGGAACGTACAAGAGTTTTGCAGTCCTCCGGAAGGAGCCGACGAGGACGCCCTAGACATGCTGCCCTGCAGTGCAGGTCACACAGCTTGTTACGTCTCACCTTACGGAGATGTTTATCCATGCGTACAGTTTCCGCTGCCCAGCGGTAACGTGAGGCGCACGAAGTTCGTGGACATTTGGCGCGATTCGCCGCAACTCAAGGAAGTCCGATCGATCACGCTGCGGGACATGCCATCGTGCTCCAAGTGTACCCATGGCGGAACATGTACGCGTTGTCCGGGGTTGGCGTACTTAGAAGGAAATATGCGCGGGCCTTCGGTACAGGACTGCGAGAAGTCCTATGCCCGCACTGGAATCGCATCCGAAAACCTAAACGCCAAGAGAGCGGCCACACAAACCGCCCCGATTCTGCAGTTGGTTCAAATTCATGGCTTGGGACCGTTTGCTCCACGCTCTTCTCCCCAAGTTCGTGGACCTGTGTCTGAGGTTGGAGTGACAGGCTGAAATCTCGCGGGGACCAGTCGCAGTCACGCGTATTTATTTCCCCCGGACGGATTTTCGGTATCGGTCGCGTGACCGAAACGGAAACGGAGACGGCGTGCGGCACAGGTGCGTTTGGCAATCTGCCAACGGAGGTTGACCACAACAGCATGCGCCCGCTTCAAGCGCGTGCGCTGAAGCTTTCAGGGTCTATTTCTTCCAACAGTTCTAGTCAAAGGAATGCGAGGATGAAAATGAAATCGAACAGCAAACGGCGAATCCGGCTGCCCTATCTTATTTTCTCTGTCGTAATCGCAATCTCGTCCATGGCAGTGCGAGCAACCAAAGCAGCAGACGAGCCCATTCACTTGGTGACCGACTGGAGCCACCGGCACGTATTATTTTCTTCTCCGCATGACTTGATGGACCGGTTTAGATTGTCGCGAAACCCAAGATACGCTCAGCAAATCATGCGGCGCGATGCCGAGCAAAAGGATCAGGGCGATGGTCGGCCTTGGCGTCACCTTCCCGAGCACTACAAAGATTTCCTTCACGGCGATTGGAGTATAGACATGGGCACGGGTGCCACAGTGGGAGCAGGTAACTACCCGGCAAAGTTTTCGTTCAATGCCGGGACCGCGAGTTGTAACGATGTCGTCGTGTATAACACCAGTCTGGCCGGCTCCTCAACGCAAGCCACCATCGTTGCTTTCGATAATCTGTACGCTGGTTTGTGCAGTAGCGCGCCTTCGACAGACTGGGCTTTCAACACGGGAGGTACGGTGGTGACTTCGGTCGTGCTTTCGTTGGACGGCTCGCAAATTGCCTTCGTCCAGAATAATTCGCCGGTCACACAAGCCACGCTGGTTATTCTGAAATGGGCGGCAAATGCCGGTACGATTGCAAACCCGGACACGCTTACTGCTGTCACCAACACCGTATATCCTACTTGCACAGCTCCCTGCATGACGACGATACCGTTCTCTCTGGACGCCGGTTCGTCAACCATGGGCGACGCTCTGTCCTCGCCTTTCTATGACTATAACAGCGATACACTTTTTGCCGGAGATGGCAAGGGGTATCTCCACAAGTTCACCAACGTGTTTCTTGCGGCGGGGACGGCATTCCCTGGTGAAACAGTATCAAGTGGTGCGAATATTTGGCCGGCTTTGGTGAGTAACAATAGCGCGCTCACTGACCCAATATATGACCAGGACACTGGCTGGATTTTTGTAGGAAGTCTATTTGGGACACTCAAACGGGTGAACGCGGTAGTCGGTGGCGGCGCGGGTGCGAATGCTATTGTCAAAACCGACCAAATCGAAGTCACGGGTGGCAACTTCGACGGTCCCCTTCTGGATGCAACCAACGGAGTATTGTATCTAGTTGTGTCAGATTCTGAGCCTCTACCTGCGCAAAGTGGCGGCGTATCTGCCCTCTACACATTTCCAGTTAACTTCGCTGCAGCCGCCAACGGCATTCAGACCGTTCTAAGTACTGACGGTCCTGGAACAGCGATCTACAGCGGCGCTTTTGACAACCAGTGGTTTCTGGGTAACGGGGGGAAGATGTATGTTTGCGCCTCAGCTGCTGGTGCGGGTAACAACATCCCCACGTTGTACCAAATCGCGGTATCAACTACGGGCGTACTAGGTACGGTGAGCACTGGACCAGCCCTTTCCACCTCCACTTCAGGCCCCCCGCTGTGCTCCCCTGTTACCGAGTTTTTTAATTCGACTGACACGCGCGGTGGCACTCATCCGGCTGGCACGGACCTCATCTTCTTGAGCGTAACCAATTTTGGCAAGCAGGCCACTCCGGTAGGCTGTGCGTTAAACACCGGCTGTCTGATGTCCTTCGACGTGACTTCCGGGGCGACGATTACCAGTTCAACCACGACCGTCGCAACCAGAAACGAAGCAGGTGGCACGAGCGGAGTAATAGTTGACGGTTCTTCAGCAAGCGCCGGAGCTTCGCAGATTTATTTTACGCCCTTGGTGTCAATGGTTTGCGGCGCGTCCGGGACAGGCGGCTGCGCGATCCAAGCGTCGCAATCAGGCCTAAACTAGGGTCGAGCACGGCGTCGAAAGACAAGGGATAGTGTTAATCATGGGAGACCCGATTCCCGCTTTCTAATACCTACGGATGTCTACGGAGGATCGATGACCGTAGATGATCCAATTGCCGAATTGCTGCTGTGTGATCTTGCTCCAACATTGTCTTAGATTTCCGAGATGCGAATGGCTTGGCTAGTTGTTCTTGGTTTTCGTCATGAGGAACAAACAAACCGCAGAACGACTCATGTCGGAGCGATGGCCAAAACTGACAAAACGAGCGCAGGACGAGACGGAACCCGAAAAAGTCGTTGCAATTCTGGAGAGAGATCGACGAGTTATTGTTCAGTGTCGAGATGAAAATCGCCGCTCAAAGCGGGCGAACGCATCCGAGGGACGGCACGGATCCATAATCGGCTCTTCCGCGCACGATCCCTCGGCTCTTTCAATTCTTGCGGTCGCCACAACGCCTCGATTTCCTTCCCAAACGGTTTGGTCGCTGTCACTACGACGTATCCGAGCCGTCCGCTGACTTTCATGATCCGTACAATGCGCCCCGTTTCATTCGTGACCTCGTTATGCACGATGTCTTCTATTGAGAACTTCACAACAACACCTCAATCGACGCACTTTTCTCGGCAGTTAGATTACTCATGCGCGATCAAGCTGTCTCGGGCACGTCGTGGTAGTTGACCGCACGAGAGAGCCATACGGGGTAGACTCGGCGAATCCGGCTCACATACCACCGGGCACGCCTATGGTTGATCGACCGGATGTTCCCTAGGCGCGATACTCAAGTCGCTCGGAATCGTAAGGTGGAACTTCCGTTAGCATGCGCGGTATCCCCCAAGAGCGACGGCGCAGCGTCTCCCTAAACTGCGCCATCCAAGGAAAACAGCGGACAACGGTGGGAGAGCCGCGTGAGTTCCTTTATCCTTAACGTCCCATTCTCCTTGGAAGCAACTTACAACCCTTTCAGATCTTGAAAGTGTTCATAATTGCACAAAGTGTGAATAAAGTGTGTGGTGTTTCCCGATTCGGGAATGGGTGACCAGCGAAGTCGGGAAAAATTCAACATTCTGCTAGCGTCACCAGGACATTAGTCTGTTCCGATATGCACGTCCACGATCACAAACGCGATCACTTCAATGAGCGTTACCCCATGTTTGCGTCATCCTATCGGAATCATAGGCAAGCGGGACTATTTTAGTTTTCCCGTTTGGAACACCTTGGCTTGGGCGAGTGATCTTTATGTTCCCTGCGCCTCTAATCCTAGGGTATTATGGTCCGCGTGAGGAGTAGATTCCACAAGCGCAGTTGATTGCAATCGGTTGACCACAGCAGTTATGGTGTTTGCCGTAATGCCGTAATAATGATGGAGCACCTCTTCAAAAAAGGGAATCCTACCACCTTGACGAATGTATTGGAACTTCTGCCGAATGGCTGGTCGCAGCAACGATGCGAGACATGCGGAATGGTATTTGCGTTGCCGCCGCTCGACGAGTCGACCGGCATCAAGGCGAAGGATTTCCTCACAGAAGAACTGGACATGCACACCCAGCGGACTCACGTAGACGTTCCGAGCGCCTGGGACGCGACGAGCAATAACTCAGTTTGACGATCATGCGGGAGTAACATAACCGGAAATGCGCCAGCACTATCGGCCACTTTTAAACGGACTCCCGAATTCGCCACCCAACCGTAGCGCTCCTACACACCTTTCATCAATTCCGCAACGGTGAGCTGGAATCCACTCGCCAGAACTTCCAGCATCGGCAGGCAGACATTTTTCTTCCCGCTTTCCATCTCCGAGATGTGGCCGCGATCAATGCCGAAGCGATACGCCATCTCGACCTGAGACAAACCGTGTTTCAGGCCGAACGTTCGGAGTCTGTTACCGAATCGGATCGCCATCGTGCTTGACACGTTCTGATTGTGTCCTGTAGGCTCCAGCCGACCTATCGGCAGGAGCCGACAGCGAACGTCGGGGAAGGAGCGTCAGGGAAGAACCGCTTCTGCATCGGCTTCTTTTCCCGGTTGGCCTTCAGTTCCTCGGCGATCTCCTGTTCGTCCAAGCGCTTGAGAAAGAGAAGGTAGGTAATTTGCTCAATGACTTCGAGCGGGTTGGAGATCCCGCCAGACCAGAAAGCCTTCCAGATTTGATCGATCTGACTACGAATTTCGCCGGTAAGCATAGTCTTTCTGGGGGAAGTAACTCAGGATACTAACTCAGATTTGGCGTCGGCGACACCCCAAACCGACTCTCCAACCTCAAGCTTCCATGACCGGCAAAAAGCTTGAGGCACTCTGGCGACCGCGCGAACTCAAAGAGCTGAGGGATGGTGCGGGGAATTATCGGAGTGAGAAGGCGTCCTGATTAGTTTCGGTCCTGCAACCTGGGATGCCTGACGCCATTGGTTACTGAATTTCCCACAGGGGCAATGTTCATACATCACAGACAACGCTCCCCGGAACGTGCAATCCTGCTGGTTGCTTGACTCTCCAACGGGGCCGTCCAGTTCTCCACGAAACAACCCCCAACTCAACTCGGGCGGCCTCATTTTCCCCGTCGTGGCGAAGAATGCAGTTTTGGTCATTTCTTGCAGCGCTTTTGCTGCGATTTGTGATTTGCCCTAGCGTCCGGAATCGTTTGCCACTGCATGTTGTATGGTGCATCCGCTCCGCCACAAGCGGGCGGGACTCTGTAGGTAACCATGTATCCTGATCGGCCTCTCGGATACCCAGTCTCAACCTCGAATGTGCGCTTGGCTGCCCGGCTACGAGCGAAGCAAAGCGTGGAGCACGAGAGCAACAGGAACAAGACCTTCCTCATGTTCTTCCCTTCTTGCCTAGCCCCAATTACACCAGACTCAAAGTCGTCGCGTGCGAACTTCAGTCACTATCGCAGCATCGGAGGAAGGGCATCTGCCATAATCTCCTCATGTGCGGGCGCTATCGACTCTCGCGGCGGAAACAAATAATCGAAGAACACTTCGACAGCACGTCTGGCGAAGAGGATTGGTCGCCGCGTTACAACATCGCTCCCACGCAGCCCGTTCCGATCATCCGCCAGCATCCCAAGGAACCACGCCGCGAGCTGTCGCTGGCCCCGTGGGGCTTGATCCCGTGGTGGGCCAAGGATGGGTCGAGCGCAGCCAGGATGATTAACGCCAGGTCGGAGACAGCGGCCACTCTACCAGCGTTTCGCGATGCTCTGGAATCCCGCAGGTGCATAATTCCTGCTGACGGCTTTTACGAGTGGAAGCGTACGGGGAAAGAGAAACAACCGTTCTGCTTCGAGGTCAACGACGGTGAGCTGTTCGCGTTCGCGGGACTGTGGGATCGGTGGAAAGATGCTGCTGGCAAGGTGCTGGAGACATGCTCGATTCTGACCACGACGCCGAACGCCGTTGCGTCTGCCGTTCACGACCGAATGCCGGTGATCCTCAGTCCAGACGCCTACGATGTGTGGCTCGATCCTGGATTCACCGATGTGGTTGCAGCGTCCGAGTTGTTGAAGCCTTATGATGCGCGGCTGATGCGATCCTACCCGGTGTGCGCGCGGGTCAATAGTGTGGCGAATGATGGTGCGGAATGCTGCGAGCCGGTCGCGTTTGAAGCGCCTTCGCAGCGTCAACTGTTCTAAAGGACAGATGCAACGCCGCACTCTCCACTCTCCTCCGCGCCGACCGGAACCCGCGCGCAATCCGGCAGCCTTGACGGCCCGCGCGCTTACTTGCAGTTTCCCCCAGGGCAAGCCTTCTCAGCTTCTTCAAGATATTGCGTCCAGTCGGTCGCGATGCCTTTTTGTGCGTCGGCCAGCGGCATCTTTCCATCGCGGACCTGCTCGGCGAGGAAGTTCTCAACCGTATCCTTCCTCTTAAAGAATCTCTGTTCCAAAGCAACGTGCGAAGGTCCGCACTGGGGCCAAACGTTGTCTAGACTATCTGCTCCGCCAAGCTCCAGCGAAATCAGGTGATCCAGTTCGCAGGTTTGATTCTCGCCCGTGTTGTTCGCGGGTTTGGAGAGTCCGTACCAGTGATAGGTCTTTGTCTTGTCCTGTGGTTGGGTATCCTGATCGCGCACGCATTCAGTTTTGAAGTTCGGTTTCTTCATCACTTCGAGAGTCAGTGTTGGATTGACCGCACCTGGCGTACAAGATGGATCGGGAACCAGGAATCCGTTTTTGTTTGAAACGGAGCATTTGTCGCTCGGCGGGAGCCTGACATTTTGTAGAGCGTGATCGCCATGCACGTCAATTCCAGGAGGGCAGTCGGCGGATCGGTGCCGTTCAGCCACTTGGCCGAAGGCGAAAGAGAGCGCGAGTGGAAGCAGACAAAGAGAGCAAGCGAATCGCATAGTCCTCCTGCGAGGATCGGGATTCGCAGCCCGCGCAACACGCGGCCCCCTCCGCTGCGTAAGGGAAGATTTTATGACGCCACTCAGATCCCTGCAATAGAACGTCGCTCTGCGGGGGGATGAGGTGCTGATCGAATGTGCGGACGATCGGCAAATTCGCAAGCTTTCCCCGGAATCCAAAATAATCTTTGTGAGCCAGGAGTCTTCCCCTGACATCGTGCAAGAGGCATTTTACTTAGGGGCACGGGGCTACGTTGCGAAAACGAGGGCTGCAAGTGACCTTCTCGCAGCTATCGAGGCGGTTCTTGAGGGCAGGCACGTTGTCAGCGGTGGATTGTCGGGGCACAATTTCACTGACACAACCTCCTGACCCTCAGGAGACGATTAAGCAACAGCCGTAGCAAGTTCAATTCAATGACCATGGCCGCCGTTCTGGGCTACGTCGAGAAGAAGACCGGCGAGTTAGCCCGCCATCCGATGCCTGTAGGTTCCCATAGTCCCGAGTGCTCACTATCAACCTCAATAACTCAATAGCTGATCAATCGTATACAGACCTGGTACGTGAGATTCAGGCAGACTGACGGGTGAGGTAGCACCTATGACTCACGCGAAGACCCCTATCTCACAACAAGCCACTATTCCTACTCCAAAGGAACGAGTGGCTGAAATCCTGCAACGTTGTAAACCGCAGATCATCGAAGCCCGGTTGCGTCGCGTAAAAGAGGACAAGCAACTTCAGACTCACCGACCAGGAGCGCACGAGATATCTCCCCAAGCTGATCGAAGACCTGATCAAACGTCTAAGACTGGATAGTGCCCACGGGGAAGAAAGCGACTCGATCCCTTCCGCCGCCGCAGCAGCCCACGGAAAGATGCGGAAATCCCAAGGCTACTCTCCTGCGATGCTGGTACACGACTCGCGCATTCTCCAGGTCAGCCTCTTCGGGACGCTGCAGAACAATTTTAGCGCTCTGGATTTCAACCTGCTGTTGCCCGACATCATGACAATCGCGGATGAAGTAGATCCACAACTGACACAGGCAATGGACAGCTACATGGGTATCGTACGGAAGCCGGTTGCGGCCTAGCAATCATCGGTGCTGCCTAGCGCCGCGAACGTGAAGCGAGTCTGGACTCTGCTCACGAACCGATTCAAGCTGACTTCGCGATTCCAATGGTTCATAGAACCCGATGCGCAGGCGCTCAAGACGTTCCTGTCGCTCGTAGTACGCCGCGCGAATGAGCTATAGGGGACAGATTAGCTATGTCACTTGCTGCTCTACTGAGAACATCGTGTCTTTTACGAAAGTCATCAAACATTGGATGGACTCGAAGGTCGCTGGAAAATGGGTGGAATCATACCTCCGCGCTACTTTGGAAGTGGATGGTCAGAAAATGCCCTGGCGAATTGTCACTGCACGTGAGGCAATCGCCGAGCGGTTGAAGGACTTGGAAGGCAACAGCGATCATCACGCGGAACGGCACGAAATGCAATCGGCACTGGCCACTCTAACCCGCCTCGAAGATGAAGTGAGTATCTGCCCAACGGCGGCGATCACGCTCTCCACGACCACTCTGCTACCCGAGGAAAGGAAGTATGAGGATATGCGCCCCATCACCAAACCTTCCGTACCAACACTGCGTAAAGCCCCGCAGCCGCCCCTTTCAAACCCAGGAGCAACGCCTGATGTAGACCGTGCCAAGAAGCCACCGCTCGTCACGCCGTCCACCCCCACTGAGGACCTGAACCCTGGGGATCGAGTCGAGGGTCTGGGAAACTTTGGAAAGCCAACGGGGGAGATCGGTACTGTCGAGCGAACGAACGAAGACGATGCATTGGTAAAGTGGGACGATGACGGTCGCGTAAGAGTCGGCCAACCTTGGCTCAAGAGGGTTTAGCGTCGGGCCGATTAGCCTGCGAACGCAGAGGAACGCAATGGGCGAACCTTTAAGCAGAGAAAACAGAGTTTTTGGACAGCTTCGGAGGTTCGAGGAGGTTTTCCCCGACTTAGAGGATGTAATAGTTAGATTTCTAGAGATATCTCGTGCTCGTGTCGTACGCTGCGGCATATTCAGTTATCGCTCGCAGGGCGGGCAGATGAAGTGTGGCAATCGCCGTTGCTTCCGTGGGGGCTATGAGTTGGATTCCATAGTCCACGACATGGTTCGGGAAAGCCAGAAGGAGCGAGAGGTCACCTTGCGATGCAGGGGGGATGAAGGTACGCCGAAGCGTCGGCGAGGTGACGTTTGCGATCGTTCGATTCGAGCGACGATCATGATCAACCCAGAATCGTCCGCAGCTACTGAGGCGAAGTAAATATGTCCTCTACCAACCGTTGCGATCTACCTCTGTCGCTTGCGGGATGCTCGCCTCGACAGTCGGAGCGGCTCGCCGATGACCCTGCCGCCCCCCGCAGCGACTTTCTCAAGGCACCGTCACGGGCAGGATGACCTCCGCTACGGTCTCGCCCCCTTGCAACCGACACCAACGTGCCAGGAACAGTTCAACCATCGTGCCAGAGACAGATCTTCGGCGCATGGTAGGATTCTGTCGCCGCAAGAGTGCAGCAAGGGCCGAACTCTTTCCCCAGTAATCCAGAATTGTTAGTACGGAGGGACACTAGGTGACCCATGCTTTTTTTGCCAGAGCGTCGGCTGTCCTCGTTATTCTGTCGGTCGCGGGTTTAGCCCAAGAAGTAAAAAACCAGCCCGTCACGGACGGTCATTTCATCGTCGCGGCGAAGGGCTTTCAAGATTTTCCGTCCACGGTTGGCGAGGGAGTGAAGAACATTCGGCTGTCTGGCTATTTCAGGGCAACGGGCGGCAAAGAGAACCTGATCTATGTGCTCGTCATGACGGACGACCAATTTACTCAAATGGCAGAAACCACATGATGTCCCGGCTACTCCGCAGAACGGCGGTTCCCTCTATAACAGCGGCCCGGTCTCACAGGGGAATATCCAATTAGTATTCCCCGATGTCCCCGCTAATTACCATGTTGTTTTTAACAATTTGCACTTCGCGTACGCCAAGAGCATTGAAACAGACCTGACTTGGTCATCACCGCTGGGACATCTGACAGCGGCGAGTACTGTCTCCTCTGGCACCGGATTCCTGCTTAATAGAAATGGCCTGCTTGCGACCAACTGGCATGTGGTCGCCGACGCCAAGAATCTCAGTGTGGCCTTCCCTGGCTGGAGCGGAGTGGTTAGCGCCGAAGTTGTTGTAAGGGACGTGGTGAACGATCTCGCGATACTGCGTATGACCGACGCCACTAAGCTGGCCGCCACTTGCCCAGAGCTTCCCTTTCAGGTAGCGCCCTCCACCGGCGTCACACTGGGCGAACACGTCTCCGCGATCGGATATCCTTTAACGCCCATGCTCGGCTCGAATCCAAAATTCTCCGAGGGCGCGGTGTCGAGCAAGAGTGGGTGGCAGGACGATCCGCGCTCCCTGCAAATTTCTGCCCAGGTGCAGCCCGGATCAAGTGGCAGCCCGCTCTTCGACGGCGACGGCAGCATTATCGGCATAGTCGTCGCCACTCTGGATGCGGCCAAGGTTTATCAGGCGGCCAGTGCAATTCCGCAGAACGTAAATTTCGCTATCAAGGCGGCCTATCTGCTGAGTCTGACGGCCATGCTTCCTGGTGGGTCTCTCGGGTCGCGAACGACGGCGTTCTCACCGGAAAAGGCATCGCAGTGCGTGGCGATCATTCGGGCATGGTGATGTGCGTCACTGTGCGCGAGAAACATCCGCTGTAGATCGGGGCCATGAAAATGACTGAGCGACCTTACAACACGAACAACCGCCTCAGATGTACTCGCGTTAATCCAGGTGCTTTCGCTGGATAAGTACACACATCGTACCGAGTCCGGTTTGATTAAAGAACTACAAGGACCACCTTCTTCATCGCAGTCATGGACAGGTGTCGCGACGGAGCATCCCGAATTCTTTCGGGTTGCGAAGGAAGGTGATAATCCAGTATCTCTCGTTGCGCGGCATGTTCTAACTCGCGACGAGGCTACTGGAATTAAGAACTTTCCGTCGGACTTGGTTTATCCGCTTCTCCAAACGGCTATTGATATCCATGACCGCCAGATGAATGTGGCCGAACGATGGAAGTACTTTATGCCTTTATGGGCCGCCTTGATCGGAGGCTTCTTTGGAACATTTTCAACCCTTGGCGCTCTCCGGCTAAACGGCTGGTGCTCAAAATAGCAGCTAGCAGACCCTTCGGGAGACAGTGGTCGCGATCAAGGCGGCTACATCACCTGCCCCGGCTCTTTCTGGTTCTTTTTCTTTACGCCGCCCTCTTCACCTTCGCCCATCGTGCTCGCTGCGCCGCCGCGATCCGCTTCCGGCCCGCCGCTGAGATCGTTCTCTTCGGCTTTGGCGCGTGACCTGCCGCCTTGTGCTTTGCCCACCGCGCTTTTTGCGCCAGGCTGATTTTTCTGCGACCGGCTGCGGACATAGTGCGCGTGCCATTCGAGCTGACGCTGCCCAGCGCTGCGAGCGCTTCGTCTATGCGCTGGAGTTGTTTCTGCGTGTGCTCACGTTCCTTTTTCAACTGCTGGACTACTGCGATCATGTGCTTCATTGGGACCCCCGGAGGGATGATAGCAGGATGCGGAGAAAATGCGGCAGCCTGAATCCCGCTGTGGACGCCCGTTTCCAGTGAGAGAGAGTCCGATCCGACGGCAACCACTTTGCCCCCCTCAGGCGGGAGACGCGATGAATGCCAAGAAGCGGTCGCCCCAATCCGTCGTGATATTCTGGAACATTCCTTGCCCCGTCACCATTGTTTGCAAGTCCGTAACGCCTAATAACCCCTGAGCGTGGAGGTCGGAGCCTGCGATGTCGTAGAACTTTCGCTGGCATCGGCAAAGCGCTTGTTGACGAAGCGCTCCGACGTGGAGCGAAGAGGGTCTACGCGGGAATGCGAAGCCCCGTCCAACACCCCGATAGACGTGTGACGCCGTTAGCGTTGGACGTGACGAACCTTTCACAGATCCAACGCGCAGTGGGAGCAGTCGACACACTCGACGTGCTGATCAACAATGCCGGCATCGCTCTCTACGATGACTTGAGCAATCTCGACGTGCTTGAACAGACCCTCGCGGTCAATTTCCTCGGTTTGCTCAAAGTCACCAACGCGTTCTTGCCGCTTTTGAAACGCTCCAAAGGAGCCATCCTCAATAACCTGTCCCTGGCGGGGCTCGCTCCGTTGCCGGTCATTCCGTCCTACTCAGCCTCGACGGCAGCCGCTCTGAACCTGACGCAATCATTCAGAGTGCTACTGGCCGGCCAGGGCGTGACGGTCCATGCCGTCATCTTAGGCCCTGTAGACACCGATATGAACCGCGGCTTCGAACATACCGAAAGTCTCGACCGAGTTCGCGGCCGCGGGCATCTTCGACGGGTTGGAAAAAGGGGAAGAGGAGATCTTCCCCGATCCTGCGTCCCAATCCATCGCCAAAGCTTGGCGCGACGGTGTGAGCAAAGCCCCCGAACGCCAGTTCGCAGCTTTCATGCCGCAGAGCTCGGCGGCGTAAGTTGTGTACGGGTAACGGGAGCAATTCATGTACGTTACGTCTGATTTGTCGGCAACTCTTCCGTAAAAAAGAGTACGGGAAGCCGTGTCTGTCATCCGGCGGAAAATATTTCTTTCCTGCGATTGATCACGTATTCAAGGGGTCACCGGCACCGGGTTGGGCGACAACTGGTTCTTGTAAGCCTTGCTGAACCGCACGCGGAGGAACCAATAGATCAGTAGGGGTAGCGGCAGAAGTGCTACCAGGGTCAGGAATATGGAGCCGCGCAGGAAGGCCGGGAAAACTTGCTGCCGGCCCAGGAAGAATGAGCCCGTCGCAATGAAGAGTCCGTAACACATGCGCCACAGGTGCCGAGTGATGCGCCGCCGGCCTGAAATTCCGCCGCGTGCGAGCATTCGGATGTCCCCTGCAGTGGCGAGCAGTAGGATAGCGCCGAAGAAGAAGCTCATGCCGGCTGGGGCAGTAGTTTTATCGACGCCCCCCGGGTTGTGGAGTGTGTAAACACCCAAGGCGATAGCCGAAATTGCGCCGGCGAGACCGATGAAAAGCGCACTCCAGTCAATAAGACGCGTGCGTTCTCCGCGGCGTCCGGCAAGCCAGGCCGTGGCGATTAGGTAGAAAGTGCCAATGCCCCCGACAATGTTGCCCTGCTGGGACTTCAGGATGGCTAGGCAGAAGGCGCTCATAGCCAAGGTCAGCATGGCAACGGTGAAGACGTTCCCGGAAGCGCGGTGCAGGTTGCCGCCTTTGCGCACAGCCATGGCGACCGTGCCGGTGAGCAGGCCAATGCTTCCGGCGAGGATATGGAGAATCAAGAGCGGAAGCCGCAATGTTCCCATCCTTATGAGCACCTGCGATTGCTAACACGGCCCGAAGAGGCCACGACTCTGCATTCTAAGCAAGAGACTGCCCGGTTGAGGCCGCGAACCCTGTGCCGCACCGACGTTAGCATTCAGGACACTCTGCACGTCTGTTCAAGATTGCTCACTTTTCATCGAAGCCGAGCAATGAGCAAGGCAGGAAATTCGGGAGCAGAACTAGTACCGACAAACGCCGTATGTTGACCGAACTGGAGCAACTCCCGGATTGTCGGCTACGATACCTTGGGATCACTTCAGGTTTGCCCGTTATCCGCCCGCGATCGGTGGCAGGCGATGGCGTACTTCTCGCGGGGAGCAGGACTCGCCCGATTATCGCGTTAAATCCGGACTTGCGGATGCGAGTTGTATCGTGATCCCTGGTATGCAT
>Ga0302324_100005156_pt1 | contig 28633 bp, 29 predicted proteins | sample Palsa_T0_1_FD_201949 | JGI IMG/M metagenome (GOLD analysis project Ga0302324, IMG submission 201949) | Peat permafrost microbial communities from Stordalen Mire near Abisko, Sweden - Palsa_T0_1 | ecosystem: Environmental > Terrestrial > Soil > Palsa > Peat permafrost | place: Sweden: Abisko...
TTGCCGACAAGGACGAGCTGGTGCTTGCGGTATTCGAACATACGATCCGCGTGGCTACCCGGAGCTACGGCGAACAAGTCGCCGGGTTGGCCGATCCCATGGAGCGTCTGAAGCTGATCCTCATGAGCTTGGTGCTGGGCTCGCCGGATGCAACGCATCGCGCCGAACGCGGCCGCCGTGGCGCGGCGATGAGCCGTGAACACCTGCGCCTGGCGGAATCGCGCCCCGACGACCTACAGGCGGCGTTGAGCCCGCTGCTCTCACTGATAGCGAAGCAGCTATCCGATGGCATGAATTCGAGAACGGTAAGACGCTGCGATCCACAGCGCCTGGCCGCACTGGTCTACAACCTGGTCTCCACGACCGCGCATACGGAATTGCTGGCCCAGAAAACCGCGCGTCCCGATTGGGCAAAGCGTGTTCAGCTGGCCACGGATACGTGGGAATTTTGCCGCCGGGCATTGGCCGGATGACCCGGCGCTCGGCTCAAACTATCGCTTCCTCACCGACCAGTGTCGTGCGATGCATCATGCGTCCGCTGTCCGAGGGATAGGCCTCGACCCGATGCATGCAACCGGTGTTATCCCAGATGACAAGGTCTCCCAACGACCATTCGTGCCGATAAACGAACTTGGGCTGCGTAGCCCAAGCCATCAATTCGGCGAGCAACGCCTGCCCTTCATCCAACTCCATGCCCACGATATGGGAGGCACTCGAGCCCAATACCAAAGACTTGCGGCCTGACCGGTGCGTCCACACCAGCGGATGAACCTTGTCGGGGTACCTTGCCCATGCCGCCCTTTGCTCAGCAGTGGCATTGGGAAAGACGTCTCGTTGAGTGGCGATCATCGTGTGTACAACGCGCATCTTCTGCAGCTCCTGTCTGCGCTTTTCGGGCAGATCGTCGAAAGCAGCATAGGTGTTGGCAAACTCCGTCTGACCTCCCACGCGGGATAACTTTCTCGCGCTCAACATCGAGGCCAGCGTGGGAACATCATCGCTGAAACCGTCGATATGCCAGAGCACGGTGCCGCGCAAATACTCGGCCATCACGTTTTCCTTCGAATCCAGCGTAACTTTGAAAATGCCTTTTTCACCCTGGTTGATGACCTCGCCGAGCGTGCGCGCAAAATCCAGCTGCTGTGCATCGGTCAGATTGATGCCGCGGAACAGCAACACGCCCCGCTGTTCGAGCAGGCGGCGGATCTCTTTTGCATGGCTGCCGCCGATCAGTGTCTGCGCATCCGAGTCGATGCGGGTACCGATGCGCTCGGCGGCATCGTGTGTCTTGAAGGTCATTGAATACTCCTGCGGCTGATCGAATCGATTGCCGGCTAGGAAGAACCGGTAACCTCGCGAGTATGTTAGTCAAATTGCTGCCACCGATGTTGTCGAACGTCGTGAATCGGACAGGGGACTTGACAGTGTCGGTTGCCGATACTAACCTTGCTTAGTATATCCGGCGAACACGCCGGCGAGGCTATCCAGGAGAGGCAATGAAGACGACGTGGTTTGTGGCTTTGACATGTGCTTTGGCACTGACTGCGGCGGCGCAAACTACGACCGGCGCCGCGGAGAAGGGCAAGACCGTGGTGTCCTCGAACGGCTCGCGTTTGGGGACTGTTTACCGGGTCGGCCCGGATGGATCCGCGCAGATCATCATCGACGGCAAGTTGGTGACCATTCCAGCCTCGACGCTCTCGAGTGTCGACGGGAAGCTCACGACCTCGCTCAGCAAGAGCGAAGTTCTAGCCCTGCGCTGAACCGCGGCTGCGAGTCGTTGGGCGTGCCTCGGTTACTTCGCCGCGGCGCGGATGCTTTTGGCAACCGATAGATTGTGGGCGATCACGTCCAACAACTCATCCAGTTTCTCGATATCTTCGCGGCTGAATCCCGCGAAAATCTGCGCCTCGTGGCATCTCGCCACCTCGTCCAATTGATCGAGAACGGGTTGGGCGCCTGCCGCGAGAAATAATCGATAGGCACGGCGATCGGTGGGACTCTCCGAGCGCTGCAGATACCCTTCCTCACAGAGCCGATCGATCAGGCGCCCGGCGGTGATTTCGCTCACCTCCAAAGCCTGCGCGATGACGCGCTGCGTGGCGCCCGGATTTCTCGAGACTGCAGCGATCAGCGTCCACTTGGCGCGCGTCAAACCCTTGAGCGCGACGCTCTGGTCGAAGTTCAATCGGAGTTGGCGCGCGATCAGCGACAATTTGAGACCGACGGCTCTTCTCTTGTTTTTAGATGTGTCGAATACCGGTTCCATGGACTAGCCCGGGACCCTTTTGCCAACTACCTGCTTGATTGTACATCCCGCGGCAATTCTCGCGGCTAATACTATTGCGTACTCGTTCCCACTCGGCGGCCGATTATGTCCGGATGTTTGACGGCACTTTTGGGCACGCGCCTCATGAGTCCCAAGCCCCGGCAGACAGCCCGCGCGTGCTGTTGCGCATTCGATCAAGTTTGGTGCCTGCCAAGGTATTCGTGCGGCAATCTCGATGGGATTTTGTTGTTCGGAAACTACGCACTTTACTTGGATACCCGATTGGCGAATACTAACCAAGGATTGTATTGGAAACGAATTACCCGTCTTGGGGCGCGGGTTCACAAACGATCGGCGGCCATCGGACGGCCACACGCCGGATCGCACGAAGCAGGAAATAAATGAGCGACTACCTGACGTACAAAGGCAAGCGAGTTGTCGTGAGCGGCTGTTTCTCGGGCATGGGAGAAGCCACGGCGAAGCTGTTGCTGCGGCTGGGTGCCGAGGTCCACGGTCTCGACTACAAGCCAAGCAAGCTGGCGCTGGCCTCTTTCACGCAAACCGACCTGCGGGATCCGAAGTCGATCGACGCTGCGGCCGCGAAAATCGGCGGCAAGGTCGATGCGCTTTTCAACTGCGCGGGCCTTGCGCAAACATTTCCGCCCGTCGATGTCATGAAGGTCAACTATATCGGCGCGCGGCACTTGACTGAAGCGATGCTGCCTCTGATGCCGCCGGGTAGTGCGGTGGCGACTATCGCGTCGACGGCGGGGCTGGGCTGGAGCCGCAGGGTGCCCGTGCTGATGGGTTTGATTCAGATCGGCAGCTTCGCGGGAGCCGTCGACTGGTGCGAACGCAACCTGGATACGGTCCGCGAAGGCTACTCGTTCTCGAAAGAGGTGGTCATCGTCTGGAGCATGATGTTTGCCACACGGCTCATCAAGCAGGGCATCCGCCTGAATTGCACGTTGCCCGGCCCGACACAGACTCCGATGATGGCGGATTTCGAGTCCGCCACGGATAAATCGATAATCGAAGCGGCTACGCAGCCAATCAATCGCCGCTCGACACCGGAAGAGCAGGCGGGCCCCTTGGTATTCCTCAACAGCGACGCGGCGAGCTACATGAACGGCGTGGCGCTACCCGTCGATGGCGGCTTTTTGGGCGGTATCGCCACGGGTCAAATCGATCCAAGATCGCTCATGGGCTCTGCGGCCTAAGCACCTTGAACGTTACTGATCCGGCGCACCTGCTGACCGAGGATGACGGGGCGATCCTGATCGCAACGCTCAATCGGCCGGAGAAACTCAATGCCTTGAGCGGCCAGACGATGAGGCTGTTCGAAGAAGCGCTGCATCGCTTCCGCGACACGCCCTCGCTGAAAGTGATGCTGGTGCGGGCGACGGGCCGCTACTTCTGCGCGGGTGCCGACATGCGCGGCGGCGGGGAGGATGGCAGCGGACGCGCGACGACGGCATCGGGCATTCGCGAATCGCACCGTCTGAAGCTCAATGGCATGCACCGGATCTATGACGAGATGGAGGCGCTCGAGAAGCCGCTGGTGGTGGCGCATCATGCGCCTTGCGTCGGCGGCGGTCTGGAGCTGTCGCTGTCCTGCGATTTTCGTTTGGCGGCAAAGAGCGCGAGGTACTCGTTTCCCGAGGGCAAGTTCGGCGTGCTGCCGGCATCCAACGGCGTCAGCCGGCTTGCGCGCACGGTGGGAACGCATTGGGCCCGCTACTTGATCATGGCGAATTTGCCGGTGGACGCGGACCGGGCGCTCATCATGGGCCTGGTCCACGAAGTGTGGCCCGATGAGACTTTCGAGGCAGAGGTCATGCGCTTCTGCCGCCATCTGGCGCAACAAAACGCTGAACAGATGGGCGCGGCCAAGATTGCGATCGAACTTGCACATGATGTCGGGCTTGCGCAGGCACGCAACGTCGAGCGCATGGCGAACTCGGCTTTGATGTTGAATCCGGACTACCAGGCCGGCATCGAAAAGTACGTCAAGGGCATCGGCGGCAAGGGCAAGGATCAAGGCGGCTGAAACTGCTCAGGACTTGAGCACGGACCATCCGGATTCGATGTGCTTGCGCATCGCCAGCATGGCTGCCGGCAAATCGCCGCTCAAGAGCGCGCGCAAAATTTCATCATGCTCCGCGGCGGCATGCTTGCCGCGTCCTTCGACCGCGTTGATCAGATCGAAAGGATAGCGCGCCCATAGGATTTGCACGAAGTGCTGCGTCTGCGGCATCTTCGCGATGCTGTACAGACGTCGGTGAAAACGATAGTTGATTCCACGCGCAGCCGCGCGGTCGCCGAGTTCGAAGGCGCGTTCGAATTCGGCATTCAGTGCCTGCAGTTCGGTGATGTCCTGTCCGGTCACCTGATCGGCCGCGCCGTGGATCAACCGCGATTCAAGCAGCAGACGCAGATCCAAAACCTCTTCGGAGGCCGATGCGTCGAAGGGGGCGACACGCGCGCCGCGGTAGGAATTGCCGGTGACGTAGCCTTCCGCCTCCAACAGTTTCAGCGCTTCGCGCACGGGGGTGATGGAGAGCTGCAGCCGCTCGGCGATTTCCGCTTGTTTGAGCCGCGAGCCCCGCGGAAACATTCCGGATATGACACCCTCGCGGAGGAAATCCGCCACTTGCTCCTCTTTTGTTCGAAAATCCATCCGCTACCAGCTTCCGCGTGAAAGGCTCACTCGAAAACCACCTCCGCGGAGGTCGTGACCCGGCAGAACCGCTGCAGCAATTTGACGGAGCTTTCGTGCTCCTCCGGCGACAGGGCGCAACAGCAATCCTCCAGCAGAACCATCTCATAGTCGTGATCGTGGCCTTCGCGCACCGCGGCCTGAACCACGGCGTTCGTTGAGATCCCGGAGCAGTATATTCGCCGCACGGAATGGGTGCGCAAGATTACATCCAGGTTCGTGCCGTGGAAGGGGCTCACGCGGTGCTTCACGATGTCAAAGTCGTGCGGCTGTTGTCCGAGGTCCGGATGCACCTCCGTGCCCCATTCGCCGAGCTTGAAGATGCCGTTCTTGCGGGCGTTCGAGAAGATGGGCGAATTGACCGGACACTCCCGATAGTCGGGCGAGAAACCCACCCGGACGAAACCAATGCGCAGGCGGGCGGCGCGGGCTTTGTCCAGGGCCCGCCGCGTGTTCTCCACGATTTTCCGCGCGCGCGCTTGCTCGCCGTAAGGAGCTTTGCCGTTCGGTCCATCCGCGTGGACCAAATCGTTCTCCATGTCGAGCACGAGATATATGCTGTTGCTCACGTTCCTGAATTCCTCCTGTAAGATTCAATTTTGCGCGCCGGCGGATCTCCGCACAACGCGGCGCCGATTCAGAGAATCACCTCGCGCCGCTCCAGTTCCGCGCGCTGCGCCGTGCTCAAGCCGAGAAGTTCGCCGAACACGTATTCCTCGTCCTGACCCAGCGCCGGCGTCAGCCGCCGGATGCCCACGTCGCGCGTCTTGGAGAATCGCGCCGGTGCACCGGCCGCAAGCCGCGGCGGAATGCCGGGCGCGCTGACCTCGACAGTCGCGCCGCGTAAACGAAGATGAGCGTCCGCCGCTACATCCTGCATGCTCCACGAAACATGCGCGCACACACCTGCGCGCTGCAGACGCTCGGCGGTCGCGTCGGCGTTGCGGGTGCTCAGCCACGCGATGATCAGCCCATCCAACACCTCGCGATTGCGCAGGCGGGCTTCGGCCGTAGCGAAGCGCGGGTCGCTCGAAGTCTCGGGCTGATCCAGCACATGCACCAATGACTGCCATTCGGCGTCGCCGCGAACGGCGAGCGTCAGCCAGCGATCGGGCTGGCCCGTGGCGTACACGCCATGCGGCGCCATCGACAGATGGCTGTTTCCGCCCCGTACCGGCGTAATACGCATGCTGGCTTGCACCAGCGCGTCGCCGATCATCGCGGAGGCGACCTCGCGGGCCGCCAGATCGATGTGCTGTGCTTTGCCGGTGCGGCGGCGCTGGTGCAGGGCCGCCATCGTCGCGACGGCGGCATGCATGCCGGCGGAGTGGTCCATCACGTGGCGCATTTCCATCGGCGGCCCGTCGGCGTAGCCCGACATCCAGCCGAGTCCGCCCCATGCACCGAATAAGGGGGCGTAGCCGGCAAAGTGCGAGTCCGGGCCGCTCTGCCCGCAGGAGGAGAGCGACAACAAGATCACATCGGGCTTCACGGCGCGCAAGTCGGCGAAGCCGAGGCCCAAGCGCTGCATGACGCCCGCTCGAAAGCTTTCGGCGGCCACGTCCGAAATCGCCACCAAGCGCTGCGCCAACTGCACCGCTTCTGGCTGTTTGAGATTCAATCTCACCGACAGTTTGTTCACCGAGACCTGGTCGAAGGTCGCCGCGGACATGCGGCCGTAAACCGCGTGCGGCTTGCGAAAAGCGTCCAATCGCGTCTTGCTCTCGATTTTGATGCACTCGGCCCCCAACTGCGACAGAAGCTGCGTACAGAAGGGTCCGGCCGCGTGAATCGTGAAGTCCGCGATGCGAATCCCGGAGAGAGGAGCATTGACGTGCTTCATCGCGCGGGCTCTGCAGGTTTTTTCTCGCCGAGCGCCGGCACGCGGCCGCCGCCATTCAGCGGCGTGCAGAGGAACTGAAACGGCGCCGCCAACACCTCGGCCTGCAGGTTCTCATCCAGAAGCAATGGTGCGAACAAGCCGCGCGCTCGCTCGTGTTCGCCATGGATCACTTCCGCCGGGGAGCGGTACTTCGCCGCCGGTACGCCCAACTGCTGCGCCCATCGTACGATGTCATCGACGTCGTGCTGGCGCATCCATGCACGGATGTGATGGTTGATCTCATCGCCGCGGCGGCTGCGCTCCAAAGGATCGCGCAGCACTTCGTTCTGCGTCCACGCGGGACGGCCCAACAGCTCGACCAGTGCGTTCCACTGGCGATCTTCCAGCGTCAGAAGTTCGACGAAGCCTCCCTGGGCTTCGAAGACTCCGCCATAGCGGAAACTGCGGGTGGTGCGATGTTCGAGCGACCCGTCTCCCAATCTTTGCAATGCGAATGCGCCTACCGCGAGCACCGCGTCCTGCACCGACACGTCCACATATTGGCCGCCGGCTGCGGACGCCGCCCAACACGCGGAAAGGGCGGCCAGGGCCGCCGCGCAGCCGCCTTGATATTGGCCGAAATGGCCGTAAATCTTCAGCGGCGGCCGCTCCGGAAAAAGCTCGCAGGAAAGTCCGTTCGGGAGAAGAAATCCCTCGCCGCCGGCGTGCAGCAGGTTCACCTCCTCGGCGACCCAGTCGGCTTTCGGACCTGTGGCGCCGAAAGGCAGTACGCTCACATGGATCAGCGCTGGGTGGCGTTCGGCAATCGAGTTCGGATCGAGCTTCGATGCCGCTCGCTCACGGACCGGCGTGTCATCGATCAGAATGTCCGTCATGTCGAGTTCCCGGTCGAGCGCCTGCCGTTCCGGCGGCGAGAGCAGATCGCAGACCATGCTGCCTTTGCCAACCGATAAAAAGGCAAACAGCGCGCTGTGAGCCGTTCCATCGAGCAAGGGGGGCGCCTTTCGCAGCGGCGAGCCTCCGGGTGGTTCGAGTATGACGACAGTCGCCCCCATCGCGGCGAGCAGCCGTCCTGCATAGGCCGCCGCGACGGTGCGCGAGTGTTCGAGTACGCGGAACCCGGAGAGGGGCAGCGCACCTCCCTGCAGCGAATCCTCGGTGGCCATGTGCGCTCCCGCCGTGGCGCCGCCGCTAGCGGATCAACGGCAGCTCGAGATCGACGCGCGACCCGTCAATGAAGGCGGGAAGCTTGACGTCGCGCGAGGGCAGCGCCACCGTCGCAAGTCCGGGTGTGGTTACTTCGCCGCGCTGATTCTCCGCTGCGATTTCGATGTCGACCAAAGCGGTCTTGTCCTTGACATATTTGCGCACCACCTTTCCTTTGCAGAAGGTGGTATCGCCCATGATGTTGAAGCGCCGCATTTCCGAGCGGACACGCAACAGAAAACCCGAGTCGCCCATCCAGTTGGTGATCAACGAGCACATCCACGAAGATCGTTGCGGACCATAGTCGTAGGTTCCGGGCACGCCGACTTCCTTCGCCACCGATTCGCGGTGGTGGCCGATTCCGGTGTACTCAACGCCGCCGCCCGCTTCAGGGTTGCGGAAAAAATGTCCGGGATGTTTGACGGCCGCCTGCAGCACGACCCCGTGCGTGTGCCCACGACCGCAGCCCACCAGGAAACCCATGGTGTCCATCAACGAAAGAGGTCCGCGCGCGATCGTCGGCAGCTCTTCGCCTTCCTTCACCTCCTCCCAGTAACGCACATTGGCGCCGCGCACGTTCTTCGGTTCGTCGAGAACCATGGTGTCGATGCGGTCGCGGTCTTCGTTGGTGTATTCGTGCTGCTCGATCTCTTTGTACTTGCCCGCGTCGCGCGCCGCTTTGCGCTCATGTCGCGTACAGGTGCCCAAAGCGCGCGCAATCAACTCGCTGCGCTGGTTGTAGTAGCAAGCTTCCACGTATTGCAGCACCAAGCGCCCGGAGAACTTGCTCTGTTTCTCTTCGACCCCGACGACGCGCTCGATGGCGGTCACGCGGTCCCCGGGCCGCACGTGACGGAACAGTTCCCAGTCGTTGCCTGCGTAGAAGCCATGTACGCCGGGCAGTCCCCAGCGAGTGCGTCCCAGCCAACCGAATGCCATGGGGAACATGGGGTGCGCCAGCATCGTCCCGTAGCGCGTGCCGGCCCCATAACCGGCATCGCGATAAAGAGGGTTGAGGTCGCCGATCCCATTGCACCAATTGCGCAGCGTGTCGGCGGTGGCGTCCTGCAAGTAGGGACCTTCCGGGCGTAGCTGCAGACCGATCATGGCGCGCGCGTCAGCCACCGCCTTATCGGTGATGAGGCCTTCGGCGGGAGCCGAGCCAACGTCGTGGGAAGCAGGGGTGCTCAAGGGGTGATCTCCGCTAAGAATGCATTATGCATTATATATTAATATTGTCGCACTTTGAAGGGCTTCACCTCACTTGAGGTGCGGCCAGAGACGTGCCACCACCTCTCTGTCCCTGCCGTAGGAATAACAGCTGTCTATTCTCGATTTGTGCTCGTCGTTGCCGGGCTGTGCCATGCGTGCCAACCGCTGCGGTGCGATCCCCTGATAAGCCGTGGTGGCCATGGGCCCGAGCAACTCGACGATATGGGTGCACGAGGCGGCGCCGCCCAATAGCTCGCGCACACGCTTGTTCCATCCTGCACCGATTCGTAATCCCTTCAGCGGTGCGAGAGTGTCGGCAGCGCCCCGGCACAGCATGAAGGGCGACGCGGCCAGTGTTGCGCTCGCATCGTGAACGAGCAGACTTTCGTCCACGAGCAGGCGCACCAGGATGTCATGTAGCGGTGTGCCGGCCGGAGTATCGTGATCCTGCAGCAGCCGCCGAAAAGGCTCCGATTTGCGGTCCAGCAAGCGTCCTTCGATCTCGAACAAACCGTCGGAACGTCCGAAAAATCTGATGTCCAGCCGGCGGTGGTGGATTTCTTTGCGCTCAATATTGTCAGACACGGCTGCTCCGAGGCTCAAGATCCAGGGCGCACTGTAGCCCATTGAAAAGCATCAGGGGCAGCCTCCTCGATCGCGCCGGACGACAGCAGTTCCTCGTATTCCGACCCATCGATGCCGGCTGACCGGAGCACCGCTGCCGTGTCCTCGCCGAGATCGGGAGGCGGGTGTCTGGAAGAGCTGTCGTCGCGTGCCTGCAAGCGCGGGAATTCCGGCACCGCGAATTCGAATCCCCGAAAATGCACGGTGCGCAGCTTACCCGGGTGGCGTGCCTGAGGCGCATCGAGGACGCGCTCCAGCGGAACAACCTCCGTGCTGCCCACACCCGAAGCCTGCAAACGCGCGGCCACGACATCGAAGGAATGCGCCGCCACGCTCTCCATCACCAGACTCTCGACTTTCTCGCGCGCCTTCTTGCGTTGGCGCAGCGTGGCCAGCGAGGCATCGATGGGAATTTCCATCGCCTGGCAGAATTTCAACCAATGAGTGTCGTTGAGCATCAGCAAATAAATCCAGCGTGCATCGCGGGTCTGGTATGCGCCGTAGCCCGGCATGCTGAATTCGCCGTGCGGCTCGCGCTCCGGTCTGCCGAGCAGCTGCGTTTTCAATTGCACGCCGACCAGGTCTCGTGAGGCGACATGCAGGCCCGTTTCGTACAAGCCTACCTCGACGTGCTCCGAGTCCCCGCCTTCGCGTTGCTGGAGCATGGAGGCGAGAATACCTATCACCGCATAGGCGCCGGCGAACTGATCGTGATACGAGGGGCCCAGGCGGCTCGGCCGTCCTCCGAGCCGGTTGGCCTCCATGACTCCGGTGGCCGCCTCCGCGACGGGATTCGACGCCAATTCATCCTGCAGGGGGCCGGCGCCATAGCCGCGAATGTGACAGTAAATCAATCGCGGGTTCACCGCGGCACAGTCCTGGCGCTCGAGTTTCAACCTGCGTGCCGCCTTGGGGGAGAGGTTGTGCACCAGCGCATCGGCGGTTTTCAGCAGCTTGCAAAAGGCCGCGTGTCCAGCCGGCTTCGCAAGATCGATGCAGACGCTTTTCTTGCCATGGCTGTAGGCGATGAAGGTGCCGCTGGGGCCGCCGCGTACCAAACTCCGGGTCGGATCGCCCGAGGGTGGCTCGACTTTGATGATTTCGGCGCCGAGTTGCGCAAGGATATGGGCCGCAAAGGGCGCCGCGAGCATGGTGCCAAGCTCGATGATTCGGCGGCCGGACAGGGGCGAAGTCGTGGGCATGGGCGGTGGCACTGGTTAATATAGAATGCATTATATATTATCGTGACATTGCCGTCGACCTGAGGAGAAGCATGGCTGCGGGTTTTGAAGCTTGGATCGGCCGCGAAGAGGAAAGCTCGGAACAAGTGCTCGCCTCAACCGCCGCGGCGATGGCCGCCACACTCGATCTCGAGAACGCACCCGGCGTGGGCGACCCGCTGCCGCCGGGATGGCAATGGTTATTCTTCAATCCGGCGGTGCGTCGCAGTGCATTGGGCCGAGACGGTCATCCGCGGCGAGGCGGTTTCCTTCCGCCCATCGAACTGCCGCGCCGCATGTGGGCTGGCAGTCGCATCCGCTATCTGGCCGATCTGCCCATCGGGCATCAGGCGACCCGACACAGCCGGATTTCGAAGATCGAAAGCAAAGCCGGCAAAAGCGGCTCGCTGTATTTCGTCACCGTCGAGCACATCATCAGCTGCGGTGTCACGCGCTGCATACGCGAGGAGCAGGACTTGGTTTACCGCGAACCCGCGCCACAAGATTCGGCGCCGGCCGAACTTCCGCGTTACGACGGGGTTGCACAATGGAGCCGCACTATCGAGCCCGATACCACGTTGTTATTTCGTTACTCCGCGCTTACCTTCAATGGACATCGCATCCACTATGATCAAGCTTACGCGCGGCGCGAGGAGGGATATCCGGATCTGGTGGTCCACGGTCCCCTGACGGCAACGCTGCTGCAGCAATTCGCGCAGGAGCACGGCTCTGGACGTCCGGTCGCCCGCTTCGACTTCCGCGGCGTTGCTCCCTTGTTTGCCGGGCGCACGTTTCAACTTCAGGGACGGCAGGGCGACGGCGGGGTCGTCTCGCTGTGGGCGAGGGGACCCGACGGAGAGCTGACAATGTCGGCTACCGCGGAATATCGCTGACTTTCATTCACCGCTTCAGGAGAAGAGTTTCATGGCGCAGCATTTGAGCGGACCCTGCAATCTGGCAGGCCAGGTGGCCTTTATCACCGGCGGTGCAGGAGGTATGGGTCGGGCCATCGCACATGCGTTCAAGGGCGCCGGTGCCCGCGTGGTGGCGAGCGATCTCGGCGAACGCGAGGACTTGGGTGAAGGTATCGAATATCGGCGCTGCGACGTGACTTCGCGCGCCGATACGGACAAGGTGATCGACGGCGTGCTGGCCGAGCATGGGAAAATCGATATCCTGGTGCTGTGCGCCGGGGTCATCGCGCGCACGCCGCTGGCGGAGAGCAGCGACGATGAGTGGAATTCGATGCTCTCGGTCAACGTGATGGGTGTGGTCAACCCGGCACGCAAGCTGTTTCCCATCATGTGCAAACGCGGTTTCGGCAAGATTCTGGCTTGCGGCTCGATCGCCGCTAAGAACGGTGGCGTCGCTTCCGGGCCCGCATACGTAGCTTCCAAGGCAGCAGTACACGGGATGATGCGTTGGGTTGCCAAAGCGGGCGCGCCGCACGGTGTATATGCCAACATACTCGCTCCAGGACCTGTGGAAACTGCGATGTGGGCGCGCGTTACCAGCAATCAGGCGCCGGCGGCGCACGCAACCGTGCCATTGGGGCGCTATGGCAATGCGGAGGATATCGCTCAGGCCGCGCTGTTTCTCTGTTCCGCCGCCTCGAATTGGATCACCGGCACATCGTTGGATATCAGCGGCGGCATGTGGATGGATTGAAGCCAAGGGAGCCGCTCCATGTCTGCAGAAGAACCCATTATTGGTTTCGTCGGTCTCGGCGTCATGGGCGGCCCCATGTGCCGGAACGTCGCCCTCAAACACGGCGGCGAGGTCATTGCCTTCGACATGAATCCGGCGGCCTTTGCGGCCTTGGAGGGCACCAAGGCACGCAGCGCCAAAACGCTGGCCGATGTGGCGGATCAGGCCGATATCGTCTTCTTGTCGCTGCCCGGCGGCCCGCAAGTCCAGCAGGTCTGCCTCGGTGAGCAAGGGCTCGCGAGCGTTGCGCTGCCGCCCTCGGTCATCGTCGATTTGAGCACTACCACCGTGGCCGCGGCACGCGCGCTCGCCGAGCGCTTGGATTCGCTCGGCGTTGCATTCGCCGATGCGCCGGTCGCCCGCACGCGTGAGGCGGCACAACGCGGCGAATTGAGCATCATGGTCGGCGCGGATGCCGCGCTTTACGCAAAAATCGAGCCGTTTCTGCGCTATATGGGCTCCGATGTCACGCACTGCGGGGGCAGCGGTTGCGGGCAGGTGGTCAAGCTCGTCAACAATGCCCTGGTATTCGAGAACACCGTCGCCATCGCCGAAATGATGGTTCTCGGCGAACGCGCCGGAGTGGCGCCCGCCGTGCTGCTCGATGCCGTGTCGAAAGGATCGGGGGATAGTTTTGCGTTGCGCAATCACGCGCGCAAATCCATGTTGCCGAGGCTATTCCCCGAGAAATCGTTTCCGCCCGAGTACGTGCTCAAGGACATTGACTACGTGCTCGAGCTGGCGGCCCAAGTCGGCGTGGCAACTCACGTCACGCAATTGGCGCGGCGCTATTACGCGGCAACTGCAGCCAACGGCTGGTCGGGGCGCTACTATCCGGCCGTCATAGAGGTCGTCGATCGCGGTATCGAGCTACCGGCGCCGCCCGGTACGAGCAAGACGTGAGCGCGCTCTAACGTTCAATTTGGGAAATGGGGAGTAAACGATGCTCAAACTGCAAGGCCGGGTCATTGCGACGGGACTGGGTTTTCCTGAGGGGCCAGTGGCAATGCCGGATGGCAGCGTGCTGGTGGTGGAGATCGCCGCGGGGCGATTGACCCGAGTGTTGCCGGATGGCGGGCTGAAGCTCGTCGCACAACTGGGTGGCGGTCCAAATGGCGCGGCGATCGGGCCCGATGGACACTGTTACGTCTGCAATAACGGCGGCTTCAGCTGGCGCACTGACGACGGCTTCACACGGCCGACCGGCGAGGCGGCCGACTATGAGGGCGGCTGCATCCAGCGCGTCAACTTGGCGGACGGAAAGTTCGAGACGCTGTACACGCACTGCGATGGAGTGCCGCTGCGCGGACCGAACGACATTGTGTTCGATGCGCAAGGCGGCTTCTGGTTTACCGACTATGGCAAGAAGTTCGCGGATCGTTTGATGTGGGGCGGTTTGTACTATGCCCGCACCGACGGCCGGTTCATCCGGCGCGCTGCCTATCCGTTCATGACTCCCAACGGCATTGGCCTCTCGCCGGATGGGCGCACGCTATACGCCGCCGAGACCGAGACGAGCCGCTTATGGTCCTATCCCGTGGTGGGCCCCGGGGAGTTGCAGCTGCAGCCGTTCCCGTCGCCGAACGGCGGACGGTTGCTGCACGGACTGCCGGGCTATCAACGCTTCGATTCGCTCGCGCTCGAGGAGGGCGGCAACATCTGCGTCGCAACTTTGGTACGCGGCGGCATCAGCGTATTCTCGCCTCAAGGGGATCTGGTCGAGTTTCACGCAGCGCCCGAAGGCTACTGCACCAACATCTGTTTCGGCGGCGCGGACCGGCGCACGGCATACATCACCCTCTCCGGTTTTGGTCAACTTTTTGCCGCCGAATGGCCGAGGCCAGGCCTGCGGCTTCATGATGCACGATAAAATATCGATACACTCGGTTTGCTTTCCCGGAGCTTCGATCCGCGAGCTCGCCGGACATTGGCGCTCGCTCAAGTGTGGGCGCGTGACTTTGAGCAGCGATTTTCTGCTCCACGACGCAGGCGCTGCCGCGCGCGAGTCGCTGCAAGCCGGCGGCCATCGCCTGGAGAGCATCACCCATCCCTTCATGGGGGCGCGTCATTTGGCGGGTCAGGAGTCCTGGCATCAAGCGCGCGAGCAGCTGGATCGCGTGATCGCGGTGGCCAAAGTGCTCGGCGCCCGCTCGATCTACATGCTGACCGGCGGACATGGCTCGCTGAGTTGGGAAGAGGCAGCAGGTAATTTTGGCGAGGCCGTCGCACCCTGTGCCGCGCGTGCCCGGGCGGCCGGTGTCGCGCTGCTCATCGAGAACGCTTCGACGCTTTATGCCGATATGCATATCGCGCATTCGTTGCGCGATACGGTCAGGCTGGCGGAAATGGCCGGTATCGGTATTTGCATCGACATATTCTCGTGCTGGACCGAAGCTGGATTGCAGCAATCCATCGAACGAGCCATGCCAAGATGTCATCTCGTGCAGGTCAGCGACTACGTATACGGCGATCGAGGATTGCCGGCACGGGCGGTGCCGGGAGACGGAGCGATTCCGCTGCAGCGTATCATCAGCTGGAGTTTGCACGCCGGTTACGCGGGCGCGTTCGACTTGGAACTGATTGGCCCGAGAATCGCCGGAAGAGAGAGCGAGATTCTCAGGTCAGCCGAGTATGTCGGCAAGATGCTGCAATCGCTCGGGGTTGAAAACTAAAGCGCTCAAAGTTCATCGGGCTTGCCGAGATTGGCGGCGAAGGCGCGGCAGAAGTTTCCGGCAAGAGCACCATTGATGGCCCGATGATCATACGAGAGCGAGAACGGCAGCACGGTTCTCCACTCGATTCCGCCGGGCGCTTCGAAAGGTTTGCGGTAGGCGCGCGAGATTCCCATGATGGCCAGCTCGGGAGCATTGATGATGGGTGTAAATCCCATTCCGCCGATCGCGCCCAAGGAACTGATCGTGAAGGAGCCGCCCGACATCTTTGCCAGCGGCAGTCCTTTGGTGCGCGCGAGTTGCGCAAGGTCGGCGATCTCCCTTCCGATGTCTCCAATCGCCTTTTTATCGGCATCGCGAACGACCGGCACCAACAGTCCGGCGGGCACGTCGATCGCGATTCCTATGTGATAGTACTGCTTGAGCACCAGCGCTTTGCCAACCGGATCGAGGGACGCATTCACCTGTGGATATTGCTTGAGCGCAGCGACGGCAGCCCTCACGAAAAAAGGCAACAAGGAGACTTTGACTCCGGTTTGTTCGGTTTGCTGGAGACGCAGCGCTTCGAGCGCCGTGATGTCGGCTTCTTCTTGGTGACTGACGTGCGGGATGGAGGTCCAGCTCTTTTCCATTGCAGCCGCGACCAGAACTTGCATACGTGTCAGCGGGCGCGACTCCACGGGCCCGAAGGCCGAATAGTCGGGTGTCTGCTGGGTTTGCGGTTCACTCATGGTGCGGAAATCTCCTGGAAACGATGTGTCGGTCAGTGAGCATAATATACCGGACGCCCGTGGCGATTGACTTGCGATGACAGCGGCAATAGAGTCAAATTGCCGCCCCAAGCCTCGTGCCTCAGAGGATTCGAATGTCCAAAATCATGGTGATCACCGGCGCGGGCGTGGGATTGGGAAGGGCGCTGGCGCGCCGCTTCGCGGCCGACGGAGAAACCGTCATTCTTCTGGGACGAACGGCGTCCAAAGTGCAGGCTGCGGCAGCTGAAATCGGCGATCGTGCGATGGCCGTTGCCTGCGACGTGAGTTCGCCCGATGCGGTGCGCACAGCGTTCGCGCAGATCGCCGAACTCCACCCGCGCATCGATGTCCTGATCAACAACGCCGCACTGTACGAGCCTTTCCTGATTGCGGAGGCGAGCGATGCGCAGATTTGCGGTCTCGTCACGACGAATCTGATTGGTCCCATGTTGTGCGCGCGGGCCGCGATTCCGCTGATGGGGCGCGGTGGGCACATCATCAACGTCAGCAGCGAGTCGGTTGGCATGCGCTTTCCGTATCTGGTCGTTTATCAAAGTTCCAAGGCCGGCCTGGAGCGCTTCTCGGAAGGGCTGCATCATGAGTTGGAGCCCAGCGGGATTCGAGTGACCAATCTCCGCGCCGGCCAAATGATGGAGGAGGGCAAGACTTGGAACGTGGATCCGGCGATGACCGCCCGATTCGCGCAGGCCGCGATGGCCGCGGGTCTGAACTTGCGCGAACGGCCGATCTCTCACGTCAATTCCGTCACGAGTGCATTTCGTGCACTGATCGATTTGCCTGAAGACGTTCACCTCGGCAGCGCCAATATACATGCCCGCAAGCCCGGCTGATACGAGCGCCGGCGGAAGCTTCAACCCTTAAATCAACTGGAGGATAAGATGGCAATGCTCGCGGAAGCCAAACTGTACATCGACGGCAAGCTGCGCAGGGCGGCGGGCGGCAAAACCTACGACAACATCGGTCCGTGGACGGGCGAGGTCATCGGCGTGGCAGCGGACGCGTCGCGGGAGGATGTGAATGAGGCGATCGCGGCTGCGCGGCGCACCTTCGATGAGACGGACTGGTCGACCAATCACGCATACCGATTTTCGCTGCTGAAGAAATACCGCGACCTGCTGTTCGCCAATCGCGAAAGGCTCGTCGACATCGCCCGCCACGAGGCGGGCTCGGCCATCGGCGCAGCATCGCGCGCCCAGGTCGACGGAGCATTGAGCGGCATGGACCGGCTCATGGAGTGCTTCCCACAGGTCAAATGGGAAGAGGACCGCGGCATTCGCCAGGACTACGGCTTCGATACACATCGCTTGGTCACCCACGAGGCCATGGGAGTGGCCGGCGCCATATCGCCTTGGAACGTGCCGCTGTATGTCAACATCGGCAAGGTGATCGCTGCGTTGCTTGCCGGCTGCACCGTGATCCTGAAGCCGGCTCCGGATACGCCGACGATGGGCACGATCATGGGCGAGCTTGCGGCCGAGGCCGGCTTCGCGCCCGGAGTCTTCAACGTCGTGACGTCGAGCGACCCGGCCATGGCCGGTGAAATGCTGACGACGGATCCGCGGGTGGATTTGATCACCTTCACCGGCTCCACGGCGGTCGGGAAAAAAATCATGGAAAACGGCGCCAAGTCCCTCAAGCGCCTGTTCCTCGAACTCGGCGGCAAATCGGCGAATATCATCCTCGAGGATTGTCCGAATTTCGCTCAGGTCGTTATGCAGTCCATGGTCGTCTTCCACGCCGGTCAGGGTTGCGCGATTACGACCCGCTTGCTGGTGCCGCGCAGCCGTTACGAGGAAGCGGTGAAGGCGCTGGAAACCGCCTACGCGGGATTCTCTACCCGATGGGGCGACTTCAACGATCCTTCGCATGTCATGGGCCCCGTCATATCCAAACGGCAACTGGAACGGGTTATGGGCTACATCGAATTGGGCAAGAAGGAAGGCGCACGATTGTTGGCGGGCGGCAAGGTCCGCACCGACAAGGGCAGCGGATTCTTCATCGAGCCCACCTGCTTCGTCGACGTGCGCAACGACATGCGCATTGCGCAGGAAGAAATCTTCGGACCCGTGCTGGTCGTGATTCCCTTCAAGGATGATGAGGACGCGATCCGTATCGCCAATGAGAGCGATTACGGTTTGGGCGGGATGGTCATGTCAGCCGACACGGATCGGGCGCTGCGGGTCGCGCGCCGAATCCGCGCCGGCGCGATCAGCGTCAACGGCGGAAACAGCATTACCGGCGATCTGCCGTTCGGCGGTTTCAAACGCAGCGGCATCGGCCGGGAATGGGGTCGCGAAGGCATCGAGGAGTATTTGGAAACCAAGGCGATCGGCATTCGCCGGTAGGAGCCTTGCAGGGCGCCGGCATCGCGCCGTGAACGGGCTTGCAGGCATATCTTTGTCCCGCAGGCAGCGCAGTACGCGTTTGGTGCGACCGCCGGCCGCCCTCTATGATTGCGCAAAAGTCTTGCGGCGGGGAGCGGTGCAAATGACCATGGACATCGAGAAACTCAGCGGCGGCCTCGCGCCCGAAAGAGATTTGGTCCTGCCGGGGAAGCCGGAGCATCCGGAAATGCGCGAAAGCGTATCGATCTGGATGTTTGAGAACAGCGGCTCGTTTGCGTTCCCGCGCTTGGGTATCGAGGCCGAGTCATCTTCATGGGAGAACCGACGCCTGCAGGGAAACTTCTCCTTTGCGGACGGCCGCGTGCTCAACGGCGCCGGCGTCGGCCCTGCGCCTGCGGCCATTGATTCGGACGGCCGCCCGACGATCATCGGCGCGGGCGCGCTCACTTTTCGCTGCATCGAACCCTTCCGCCGCTGGTCGGTGACCTTCGATGGTCCCGTGGTCGATGGCAGCGTCACGGAACAGATCGAGGGCAAACTCAAGACGCGCAAAGCGTCCACAGCCATTCGGCTGCAGGCCGACATGACCATGGTGACGCCCGCGTGGGTGCAGGAGTTCTCCGCCGATGTCGCGAACATGAGCGAGAGGGACGCTGCCAACGCCCAGGCCATGGGTCTCGGCTATCGCATCGAGCACCACTTTCGTGCAAGTGGCGTTCTGACGATCGACGGTGAAGAACGCAACTTCAAAGCCACCGGTACGCGCGTGCACCGTCAAAGCATACGCAGACTGGAGGGCTTCGCCGGTCATTGTTGGTTGTCGGCGGTGTTTCCTGACGGTCGGGCCTTCGGCTGCCTGGTTTACCCGCCGTTTCCCGACGGCACGGAGCGCTATAACGATGCGGTGATCTACCAGGACGGAAAACTGATTCCAGCGCGCGTCGTGGCTGCTCCTTTTTTGCGCCGCATTGTTTTCGCCGGCGACGACATATCGATCGAGTTGCATTCGGCATTGGGTTCCACCCGAATCGCCGGCGTCACCGCGCTTTCGACGTTTCGCATCGGCAATCCCGACATTGGCGGCCTCAATTTGCAACAGGGCGCGGCGCTTTTCACATGGGATGGCCAGAGCGCGTACGGAATGGTCGAACGCTCCAGCCATGAGACACTGACCACCATCGGGTGAAAACACAATGACCAAGAAGGCCGATATTAGTCTTGAGGCGGCGTACACCGCGCCCATCAGTTATCCGGAACCGCATAAGGAAAAGCACGCGGGGCGCAAGACCTGGCCAATCACCAGGCAATATCGCCTCAAGCAGGTCGGCGTGAACCGGGTGGAGCTGCCCCCCGGCACGTGGTCCACGCAGCGGCATTGGCACACGATCAATGATGAGGTCGTGGTCGTGATTTCGGGTGAATTGGTGGTGGTCACGGATGACGGCGAAGAGACGCTCGGACCTGGGGACTGCATCGCTTTCAAGGCCGGAGTGCCCAATGCGCACCATCTGCAGAATCGCGGCGAGGTCGCCGCGATCTACTACGACATCGGCGGCCGCGATGCCTGGGATCTGTCGAATTTCCCCGATATCGGTCTTCAAGCTCATTTGACGATGAAGCTCGAATTTCGGCCGCTCAGGAAGTAGCGAGAGTGCCGGTCCAGCTCTATTACTTCCCGACGCCGAACGGGCGGAAGGTAAGCATCGCGCTCGAGGAAATGGGGCTGGCTTACCAAATTCACATGGTGGACATATTCAAGAATGAGCAGACGCATCCTGAGTTTCTGCGCATCAGCCCCAATGGCCGCATTCCCGGCCTGGTCGATGAGGATGCCTCCGGCGAGCGTGTCGTGATATTCGAATCCGGCGCCATGTTGCAGTATCTGGGCAGAAAAAGCGGTCGGTTCTATCCCATGCGCGAGGCGCAGCGATCGTGGGTCGACGCATGGGTGTTCTGGCAGATGGCGGGACTCGGCCCAATGACCGGCCAAGTTACATGGTTCAAACGCGCCAACGCAAAGCCCGGCCGTGACCCGCGGGATTGTTCCTTGCCGATTCACCGCTACGAGAAGGAAATGCGCCGCCTTTACGATGTCTTGGAACGGCAGCTCTGCGGAAGGGACTTCATCTGCGACGACTATTCCATCGCTGATATGGCAAGTTGGCCATGGGTCGATCAGCATCATGACTATCTGGGTGAATTGAACCAATTCCCGAATATTTTCGCCTGGCACGAGCGCATCGGCGCTCGTCCCGCGGTGAAGCGGGCAATGAAGGCGGGCGCCGTGGCGCGCCCCTTACCCTAGGGCCCGACCGCACCCGCCGCAGGCATCGAGGGTGCTATATTGAGCACCCGGTGCGGCGATCAATGGCGGGGAGGCATGTGTTTAGGATCGGTTACAAGGCGTCCGCCGAGCAGTTCGGTGCGAAGGAACTGCTCCGCTATGCAGTCATGGCCGAGACGGTTGGCATGGACTCCGTGTGGGTGAGCGATCACTTCCAGCCCTGGCGGCACACGGGCGGTCAAGCGCCGTTCTCGCTGGCGTGGATGGGTGCGCTGGGCGCGCTCACTGAGCGAATCCTGATCGGCACCAGCGTCTTGACTCCGACCTTTCGCTATCACCCATCCATCGTTGCGCAGGCTTTTGGCACCTTGGGCTCGTTGTTTCCGCGCAGGATTGCCTTAGGTCTAGGTACCGGAGAGTCCCTGAACGAGGTGCCGAGCAGCGGAATCGCGTGGCCCGACCAGAAGGAGCGGACGGCCCGATTCAAGGAGGCCTTCGATCTCATCAAGAAGCTGTGGAGCGGGGAGCGGCTCACCTACCAGGGCCAATACTATAAAACGGAGAAGGCGACCATTTACGACCGGCCGGAGAATCCTGTGCCGGTGTACGTCGCCGGCGCAGGGCCGTTCATGGCGAAGTTCGCGGGCGAACATGCGGACGGATTTATTTGTACGAGCGGGAAGCAGTGGGATCTATACACCGAAACCTTGCTGCCGAACGTCGACCGAGGATTGGAAAAGGCGGGAAGGGTACCTGGCTCGATCGACCGGCTGATCGAAATGAAGGTGTCCTTCGACACCGATCGGGAGCGGGCGCGTAACGACACACGATTCTGGGGAGCGCTGGCGCTGAAGCCGGACGAGAAAATGAATGTCGAGGATCCCCTTGAAATGGAGCGATTGGCTGACGCATTGCCGGTCGAGCGTGCGGCATCGAGATGGATCGTGAGCAGCGACCCGCATGGTATCGTCGAGGCAATTCGGCCTTACGCGAAGCTTGGCTTCAATCATCTCGTATTTCATGCGCCCGGTCCCGACCAGGCGCGGTTCTTGGATCTATTCGCAGGCAAGGTGATGCCTTTGCTGAGAAAAGAATTTGCGTAGGCAGCGCGAACATGGTGCTTTGGTGAGGGCGATCGTTGCCCTCAAATGCCCGGCCGAGGCCAAGTCGCGGCTGCGTCTCCATTGCTCGGACGATGAGCGGCGCAGCCTCTACTTTTTGATGGCACGCAAAGTCGTGCAGGCGCTGTTGGCCGTGCCGGTCATCGACGAGGTGCTTGCCGTGACCGCAAGCGATGAGGTGGCGGATTTTGTGCAAGACTTTGGCGGCGCAGTGATTCGTCAACCACAGGACCACGGCACGCAATCCGCATTCGCGCATGCGCTGACTTCAATCATGTCCGGCGAATCGCCGCCTCCCGCCAGGCTTTTGATGATCTCCGGAGACCTGCCGTTGATCACCCCGGCGACGGTGAAGGATTTGCTCGACCAGTGCCCGCTCGACAGCGGCGTTGCAATCGTTCCCGATCGACGCATGCGAGGAACCAATGCATTGGTGTGCTCGCCGCCGGGCGCCGTCGAACCTTGTTTCGGAGACGACAGTTTGCGCCGTCATTGGGCCGCCGCACGTGCGCGCGGATCTGGCGTGCGGGTGATCGAGTCCGCGGCACTGTCCCTCGACATCGACGATCATGAGGACTTGACCCAGCTGTTCGGGCGCCTGGCACCCGGTCCCGGGCCGGAGCATGACCCGGGCTTGGCCAATTGGCTGAATCGTTATTTTGCGCGAGACCACTCTCGTGCCGGGATCATCGAAAATGCAGATTGTGCGTAGCCCGGATTTCAGCCAATTGAGTGAGCGCCCATCGGGGGACGGCCAATTGGCGGACGCGCAGGCGCTGGCGCTGGCGCTGACGGACGTTCGGGACTGGCGCAGGCTTGCCGAGCACGCGGGCCCGCTGCGCGATTTCGGGTGGGGCCGCCGCATTACGTACTCGCGCAAGGTATTCGTGCCGTTGACACAGTTGTGCCGCGACGTTTGCCACTATTGCACCTTCGCCAAATCGCCACGCCGCCTGGCGCAGCCTTACTTGAGCGCAGACGATGCGCTGCTGATCGCCCGTCGCGGAGCAGAAGCCGGCTGCAAGGAAGTGCTCTTCACCCTGGGTGACAAGCCCGAACTGCGCTATACACGGGCGCGCGAAGCGCTGAGCAGCATGGGATTTGCGACGACGCTTGGCTACTTGGAGCATGTTGCCGGACGGGTGCTCAAGGAAACCGGACTTCTGCCGCACTTGAATCCAGGGCTGCTCGAGATCGAGGATTTCGCGAAGCTGCGCAGCGTCGCGCCTTCGATGGGTCTCATGCTGGAGACCGCGTCGGCCCGGCTGGGGGAACGGGGTGGACCTCATTTTGGATCCCCCGACAAGCTGCCGGCGCGGCGCCTTGCCACCTTGCGCGCCGCCGGCGCCATGCACGTTCCCATGACGAGCGGGATATTGATCGGAATCGGTGAAACGAGAACCGAACGTATCGAGGCGCTGTTGGCGCTGCGCGAGCTCGACCGCGAGCACGGACACATTCAGGAAGTCATCGTCCAGAATTTCCGCGCGAAGCCGCAGACCAAGATGCACGCTGCCCCGGAACCCGACATGGACGAGCTGTGTTGGACCATTGCCGTTGCCCGCCTGATTCTCGGGTCCGCAATGAGCATACAGGCGCCTCCGAATCTGTATACCGGAGACCTCACGGACTTGGTGCATGCCGGCATCAACGACTGGGGCGGAATATCGCCGGTCACACCCGACCATGTGAATCCGGAAGCACCCTGGCCGCATCTCGATGAACTCAACGCGCAGACCGAGCGCGCCGGGTTCGATTTGGTGGAGCGACTGACCGTATATCCACGCTACATCGAGTCCAGGGACAAGTGGCTGGCGCCGGAAGTCGCCGGCCCCGTGCTGCGCCTTTCCGATGCCGCGGGATTGGCGCGCGTGGGTCAGTGGAGTCCCGGCTCGACCGTTCCGGCTGACGCCGGCGATTTGCGCGAGACGGCGCGTCGCGTGGGTCGCCGAAGTTCCGAGCTGTCGGCGATCGTGGAGCGTATCGAGCGTGGGGACAACGTCACGGAAACGCAGGTCGCCTCATTGTTCACGGCACGATCGGCGGACTTTACCTGGCTGGCCGACCGCGCCGATGCGCTGCGCGAGCGCTCGGTCGGCGACGCGGTCTCATTTGCCGTCGTGCGCAACATCAATTACACCAACGTCTGCCTGTATAAATGCGGATTCTGCGCATTCTCCAAGGGCAAGACTCATGAAGCGTTGCGCGGTGCGCCGTACATCCTGGACAGGCAGGAATTACAGCGACGGGTACGCGAGGCGTGGGATCGGGGTGCAACCGAGGTGTGCATGCAAGGGGGGATCCACCCTTCCTTCTCGGGCCAAACCTATCTCGATATCCTGCGCGCCGCGAAGGACGCGGTACCTGCGATTCACGTGCACGCATTTTCGCCGCTCGAGATCTGGCATGGCGCGCACACATTGGGGATCTCGCTGAAGGAATACCTGCAAGAGCTCAAGAACGCCGGCTTAGGATCAATGCCCGGAACTGCGGCAGAGATCTTGGATGATGAGATCCGGCGTCAAATAGCACCGGACAAAGTAACCACCGACCAATGGATCGAAGTGGTGCGGACGGCTCACAACGTGTCGCTGCGCACGACCTCGACCATCATGTTCGGCCACGTCGAAGGCTACCTGCATTGGGCGCGTCATCTGCTTCGGCTGCGCTCGCTGCAGCAGGACACCGGCGGATTCACCGAGTTCGTGCCGCTGCCGTTCGTGCACATGGAAGCGCCCTTGTACTTGCGCGGCAAATCCCGCAAGGGGCCGACGCTGCGCGAGGCAGTTCTCATGCACGCCGTTGCCCGCTTGGTACTGCACCCCGTCATTCCGAACATCCAGGCCTCGTGGACAAAACTGGGCCCGACGTGGGCGCAGCGCTGCTTGAGCGCGGGCGCCAATGACATGGGCGGCACGCTGATGAACGAATCGATCAGCCGCGCTGCCGGTGCATCCCACGGCCAGGAACTGGCGCCCCAGCAAATGGAAGAGTTGATTCGCGGCATCGGCCGCGAACCGGTGCAGCGCACGACGCTGTATCAGCCCGTGGACGCAGAAAGGCAGTGGCAGGCCCGCAACGCCGCGCCATTGACCGACTGCCATTCGACGCCAATCACCGGCCGCATCGTTACCTTCGCCTAGCCGATCGGTTGGTATCAGTCCATGAGCGATCCGGCTGACCTACGCATCGTTGCAGTTCCCGGGTTTCCGCTCGTGGCAGCAGGCAGCGATCTGATCGCCGACATGCTGCGTTGCCTGGCAGCCGCGGGCCTCACGCTGCAGTCCGGCGACGTGGTCGCCTTCGCCCAGAAAGTGGTGTCCAAGGCAGAAGGTCGATCCGTGGATCTCGCGACGATCGCGCCGACGAGCAAGGCCGTCGAGCTGGCCGCAGTGGTGCAAAAAGATCCGCGTTTGGTCGAACTCGTTCTGCGCGAGTCGCGGCGAGTCGTCCGTGTGGCGAAAGACGTGTTGATCGTCGAGCATCGACTCGGGTTCATCATGGCAAATGCCGGGATAGACCAGTCGAACGTCAGCGGATCGAGCGACTCGGCGTTGCTCCTGCCCGAGGATCCGGATTCATCGGCGCGCCGATTGCGAGATGAGATTCGAGCGCGCACCGGCCTTTCGGTTGCCGTCCTGGTGACGGATAGCTTCGGCAGGCCGTGGCGGGTCGGCACAACGGGCGTGGCCATCGGCGCGGCGGGCATCGCTTCGATATTGGACCTGCGCGGCACGCCGGATATGTTCGGCCGCACGCTGCGAGTCAGCGTCGTAGGACACGCCGACGAAATTGCCGCCGCTGCATCCTTGGTGATGGGGCAGGGCGCCGAGCGCAGGCCGGTCGTCATCGTGCGCGGATTGGCGGGATCCGCAGCACACAGCCCCGCGCAGGCCTTGCTCCGTCCATCCGCCGAGGATCTATTCCGTTGACGAGGCGCATCGTCGCTCTGTCGGGCGGGGTGGGGGGAGCCAAGTTGGTCGACGGCCTCGCTCGCGTGCTGCCGCCGGATGATCTTACCGTCATCATCAATACGGGGGATGACTTCAGGCACCTCGGACTTTGGATTTCGCCGGACATCGACTCGGTGGTGTATGCACTTGCCGGTCTGTCAGACCCTGTGCGAGGTTGGGGCCGCCGCGATGAAACGTGGAGATTCATGGAAGCCCTTCGCGGCCTCAAAGGGGCGGATTGGTTTTTGCTCGGGGACTCCGATCTTGCGATGCACGTGGAGCGCACGCAGCGTCTCGGCAGCGGCAGTTCTCTCACCGAGGTAACGGAGAGCATTGCGCGCGTGCTCGGCATCCGCGTCAGACTGCTGCCGATGAGCGATGATCCGATCGCGACGCAGCTGCAAACGGATGAGGGTTGGCTGAATTTTCAAGATTATTTCGTCCGCCGGCGTTGCCTTCCGGCAATTCGCGACATCAGATTCGCGGGCGCCGCGACCGCACGCGCATCGCCGCAGGCGCTCGAGGCGCTCGCGGATTCCGAGTTGCGGCTCGTGGTGATCTGTCCGTCCAATCCGTTCTTGAGCGTCGAGCCGATTCTGGCGATTCCCTCCATTCGCGCGGCACTGATGGACTGCGCTGCGCCCATCGTTGCCGTTACGCCCATCATCGGTGGGCAGGCGGTCAAGGGACCCGCCGCCAAAATCATGCAGGAACTGGGGCTCGAGATCTCAGGCGAGGCGGTTGCGCGGCGATATGCCGGCTTGATCGACGCGTTCATCTACGATCGATCCGACCCCGCGCCCGGTGCCGTGGACGGAGTTCGATTCTTCGAGGCGCAAACGCGCATGGATGGTACGCAGGACAGGGAGGAACTTGCCAAAGCCGTTCTCGCGGTTGCCGAGCAAGGCAAGAAAGGCGCCTGACGAAGAGGCGCCCGACGATCAATGCATTTTCGGACGCACCGAGAATTGGCCGATCATCTTGCGGCTGGTGCGTAGCCGATATTGCCGCGGAGTTTCGCCGGTCGCGCGCAGGAATGCCGCGGCAAAGTTCGATGCAGCCGTGAAGCCGGTCGAATGGGCCACGGATTTCACGCGCAAGCCGAGTTCAAGCAATTGCTTGGCATGATTGATGCGGCGTTCCGCGATGTAGCTGCCTATGGACCGGCCGCGGCTGGCGCGAAAGGCGCGGGTCAGGTGCCTCACCGAGAGATTGCACAGCCCCGCCAATTCGGACAGCGTTGGGGGCGTACCGGCCTCGGCAAGGCGCTCTTCGATGCGTTTCAGGCAGCATGCCGAAAGACCCGTTCTGCGTTTACGTTCGTCGATTCGCGAGAGGTGCCGGGAAAGCTCGATGGTGGCCTGGGCTGCCATCAATTCGACCATGGTTTCGCTGGCAAACCCCGGATTGCGAATCTCCTCGCCGATTCTGAACAGCAGGCCGCGAATGCTGGAGTTCACGATGTCGAGGCCGCCTTGCAGCCGCGAATCGGTCCATTCGAGATCGCTGCCGAGCCAGGCAGCGACGGCGCCGGGATCGAACCAACAAACGATCGAATTCTGTTGGCGGCAATCGCTCTCGCTCTTGGCATGAACCATGTGCTGGGCCGGCAACAGGAACAGCTCGCCGATGGGCTCGAAACGGTCCGGTCCCCATCGATCCGGAAAGCAGAAGCGTGCACTGCTGGAACTGGGCAGAAGCGTCAATTCCAAGTGATGCATGTGCGAGCTGCCGAACACATCGATCGGCCCATTGAAGAATTTCCGCACGATCTCGACGCGGCCGATTTCGAGGGGTACTTCCGCTACGATCTGGTCCCGGCGAATCGGCCTTGCTGCTGCTTCGATATGGTCCGCCATAATGGGCTCCTGTAGGGCCATTCTAGTGAAGGCCGGGGATGGCGGAAAGTACTTCCGGATGTGGCCGGGCCGAATCTATGAATGCGGGCTGTGCGGGCCATTGAATGCGGGCCGTGCGGGCCATCTACGCGGTGGACAAGCACAGTGGGGGCGATCACAATCCCCCGGAATCGAATGTGCGTCGTCCAACATAATGCCCCGCTCAAAGCCGCGGGCGCCCGAGACTGCGATTGAACCCGCCGAACATGCTGCTCACCGATCAGGTTGCCATCGTAACCGGAGGTGGAGGCGGAATCGGCAGGGCGATCGCGCTTAGCTTCGCTTCGGTCGGCGCCGATGTCGTCGTTGCCGACATCATTCCCGAGCGTTGCGAAGAAACCGCGGCGCGCGTGCGCGAGCTGGGTCGCCGTGCGCTCGGCGTCCCGACGGACGTCATGGATACAAATCAAATCCGCGCGTTGATCGAGGGCGCCGATCGCCACTTCGGGCGCATCGACATACTCGTCAACAATGCCGGCGGCGTCAATTACAAGCCGTTTCTACAACAGTCGGAGCGTTCTTGGCGGCGGCTCATCGATCTTAATCTCGTGAGCATGCTGGCGGCTACCTCTGCCGCCGCTCCGGTCATGATCCGCGGCGGCCGCGGCGGCACCATCGTGAACGTGGCCAGCATCGAGGGCTCGCGTGCGGCGCCCGGCTATGCCGTCTATGCCTCGTGCAAGGCGGGCATGCTCAACTTTACCCGTAGCCTGGCGTTGGAGCTTGCCGAGCACCGCATTCGCGTCAATGCCATTGCGCCCGATTACACGGTGACTCCGGGCGTGCG